>Ga0302324_100000631_pt1 | contig 90162 bp, 84 predicted proteins | sample Palsa_T0_1_FD_201949 | JGI IMG/M metagenome (GOLD analysis project Ga0302324, IMG submission 201949) | Peat permafrost microbial communities from Stordalen Mire near Abisko, Sweden - Palsa_T0_1 | ecosystem: Environmental > Terrestrial > Soil > Palsa > Peat permafrost | place: Sweden: Abisko...
ACGATGACCAGGGCCTCGTCTGCGGTCACCGCTGTCCCGCCTGCCGGCTGGGGTATTTCCAGTTGGGCGCACAGGGCGTTCCACCGCTCCCGGTCCTCCGCCAGGTCGATCGCCTCCGGTGAAGTGCCCAGGATCAGCCCGACCGGAAGGCTCCCGGCCAGCTTCAGCGGGGTCTGGCCCCCGAAGGAGACGATCACGCCGACGACGGTGCCCGTGGCCGACTCCACGTCGATGATGTTTTGGACGTCCTCCCACGTCACCGGTTCGAAGTACAACCGGTCGCTGGTGTCGTAGTCGGTCGACACCGTCTCGGGGTTGCAGTTGACCATCACGGTCTCGAACCCTGCATCGTGCAGGGCGAAGCTCGCCTGCACGCAGCAGTAGTCGAACTCGACGCCCTGGCCGATCCGGTTGGGCCCCGAGCCGAGGATGATGATCTTGGGCCGGGTGCCCGGGCCCACCTCGTCGTCGTCCTCGTAGGTGGAGTAGTGGTAGGGCGTGTGGGCCTCGAACTCCGCCGCGCACGTGTCCACGGTCTTCATGGTGGCCCGCACCCCCAGGGCCAAGCGGCCGGCCCGGACGGTCTGCTCGTCGGTGCTCCACAGCCACGCCAGCTGGGCGTCCGAGAAGCCGAGCCGCTTGGCCCGCCGCCAGTCGGCCCGGCCCAGCTCGCTCGGTCCTCCGAACTGCTCGAGCCGGCAACGCTCGGCTGCCACGAGGGATAACTGGTCCAGAAACCAGGGGTCGACGCCCGTCGCCTCGTAGATCCGCTCGACCGAGATGCCGCGCCGCAGCGCCGCTTCCAGCTGGAATGGTCGGTCGGGCGTGGCGATGGCGGCCCGGCGCACCAGCTCGTCGTCGTCCCAACCGTCCCACATCCCCTCGCCTCGATCGCAGTTGAGCCCGAGCCGGCCGGTCTCCAGAGAGCGAAGTCCCTTCTGCAGTGATTCGGGGAAGGTGCGGCCGATCGCCATAGCTTCGCCGACGGACTGCATCCGGGTGCCGAGCACATCGGGTATGCCGGGAAACTTCTCGAAAGCCCAGCGGGGAATCTTCGTGACCACGTAGTCGATGGACGGTTCGAAGCAGGCGGGCGTCTCGCCGGTGATGTCGTTTTGGATCTCGTCGAGGGTGTACCCGACCGCGAGCCGGGCTGCGATCTTGGCGATGGGGAACCCGGTGGCTTTCGAAGCGAGAGCGCTCGACCGACTGACCCGCGGGTTCATCTCGATGACGACTTGGTCACCGGTGGCCGGGTGAACAGCGAATTGGATGTTGGAGCCGCCCGTCTCAACTCCGATTCGGCGTATGCACGCGAACGCGGCGTCGCGCATCCTCTGGTACTCATGATCGGAGAGAGTCTGCGCCGGGGCGACGGTTATCGAATCTCCGGTGTGGACTCCCATGGGATCGAAGTTTTCGATGGAGCAGACGATCACGCAGTTGTCGGCTCGGTCCCGCATGACTTCCAGCTCGTACTCCTTCCACCCCGCGATCGAGCGCTCGATCAGGACCTCGGAGATGGGGCTGGCGGCCAGACCGAGCGCGGCAAAGTGTGAGAGCTCGTCCCGGTCACCCGCTATTCCCGTACCCGCTCCGCCCAGGATGTACGACGGGCGGATGATGAGGGGATAACCGATGCGATCGCCCACGTCGAGGGCCTCGTCGAGGGTGTACGCGAACCCGGACTCCGGCACGGACAGACCGATCTCGGTCATGGCCTCCTTGAAGCGCTCGCGATCTTCTGCAGTGGCGATCGCGTCTGGGCTGGCACCGATCATCTCCACCCCGAAGCGTTCGAACGTGCCCCGTTCGTGCAGAGCCATGGCCAAGTTGAGGGCCGTCTGCCCACCCAAGGTCGGCAGCACAGCGTCCGGCCGCTCCCGCTCGACGATGGCCGCGAGAACGTCGGGAGTGAGGGGCTCGATGTAGGTGCGAGTCGCGAACTCGGGGTCGGTCATGATCGTGGCCGGGTTGGAGTTGGCCAGGATGACCCGGTAGCCCTCCTCTGACAGGACGCGACAGGCTTGGGTCCCGGAGTAGTCGAACTCGCAGGCCTGGCCGATAACGATGGGCCCGCTCCCGATCACGAGGACGCTGCGAATGTCGTCGCGGCGCGGCACTAGGCGCCCCTCTCTATCAGCGACCAAAACTCCTCGAACAGGTAGCTGGCGTCGTGGGGCCCGGGTCCGGCCTCGGGGTGGTACTGAACTCCGAAGGCGGGGATGTCGCGGCACGCGATGCCTTCGACTACGCCGTCATTGAGGTTGCGGTGGGTTATGTCGACTGAGGCGAGGGATCCCTCCGCCACCGCGTAGTTGTGATTGTGGCTGGTGATTTCGACCGCCCCGGTCGCCACCCGGCGCACGGGGTGGTTGCCTCCGTGGTGGCCGAAGGGGAGCTTGTAGGTCTTGGCGCCTAGGGCGGCCGCCATGAGCTGATGGCCCAAGCAGATCCCGAAGACCGGTACCTGACCGAGTAGATCGCGGATGGCGTCGGACGCGTACCCCACCGCCGCGGGATCACCCGGGCCGTTCGACAGGAACACCCCGTCGGGCTGGCGGGCCAGGACGTCGGCCGCCGACGTCGATGCGGGCACGACTTCGACCCTCGCCCGGACTCCTAGGTGGCGCAGGATGGTGCGCTTGATGCCGAAGTCGTAGGCGACCACTCGCAGCCGTCCGGTGCCCACCACGTAGGGCTCCTTGGTCGTGACCTTCGACGCCAGGTCCGCCCCGTCGGTGCCCGGCTCGGCCGCAGCCGCTTCCTTGAGATCGGCTTCGTCGAGCGCCGCCGGTCCCGACACCGGCCCGAATGCGGCCGGCATCGAACCCACGTCTCGGATGTGCCTCGTCAACCGGCGGGTGTCGACGCCCGCCAGACCTGGGAGGTGTTGCTCGTGCAGGAATTCGCCGAGGGACCGCTCCGATCTCCAACTGCTCGGACGCGGCGCCAGGTCTCGCACTATCAGACCCCGGCAAAAGGCCCGCCCGCTCTCGTTGTCGGCGGCTGCTATCCCGTAGTTGCCGATGTGCGGATAGGTGAAGCACACCATCTGGCCGGCGTATGAAGGGTCGGTCAGGACTTCCTGGTAACCCGTGAGCGTGGTGTTGAACACGACCTCGCCGGTTGCGGGAACGACCGGTCCGATCCGGTCGGAAGGACCCCACCATCCGACGGCCTCTCCCTCGAAAGTGGTGCCGTCGGCTAGCACCAGCAAACCCTCGATCAATGCGCTCAACGCTGAGCCTCTCCCTCCACTACCACCGGCTCCCCCCGCAACACGGTGTGGCGAACCTTTCCTACCAACGACCGGCCGGCATACGGGGTGTTGCGGCTGCGGCTGGCCAGCGCGGTCGGGTCGACTACCCACTTAGCGGCGGGGTCAATCACGCAGAGGTTGGCGGGACGTCCGACCGCGACAGGCCCGCCGTGCTCAGCCGTGAGGCCGGCGATGGCAGCGGGCTGCCAGCACATGAGCGCCAGTATCTTTTCCACCGGAACATCCAACTCGGTCAAGGCCAGGGCCAGCGCCGTCTCCAAACCGAGCATCCCTGGCGGGGCCTCATCGAAGGGCGCTTCCTTGGCTTCTTGGGTGTGGGGAGCGTGGTCGGTCGCGATGGCGTCGACCACCCCGTCGGCGAGGGCCGCCTTGACCGCGGCGACGTCGGCGTCGCTGCGCAACGGCGGGTTCACCTTGAACACCGGGTCGTAGGAGGCGACCTCGGCGTCCGTCAGGGTGAAGTGATGAGGCGCCACTTCCGCGGTGACGGCCAGGCCGGAGGCCTTCGCCCCCCGGATCATCGCCAGCGAGCCGGCCGTGGACAGGTGAAGGAAGTGGACCCGCGCTCCCGTCAGGCGGGCCAGGGCCAGGTCTCGCATGAGCATGAGCTCCTCAGCCTCGGCCGGCTGCCCTGGAATACCGAGGCGGCTCGACCATTCCCCTTCGTGCATGTGACCCCCGCCGGCCAGCGACGCGTCCTCGCAGTGTTGCGCCAGCGTGACGCCCAGGGCGGATGCGTACTCCAAAGCGCGCCGCATGAGCCGAGCGTCCTGGACCCCGCTACCGTCGTCGGTGAAAAGCTTGACGCCGAGGGAGGCCATCTCGGCCATGGGCGCCAGGAGCCGGCCTTCCCGCCCCACGGTGATGGCGCCCGCCACCCGCACGTCGCAGCAGGACTCGGCGCCCAAGTCGAGGACCTGGCCCACGACGGCGGCGCTGTCGATCGTAGGCTCGGTGTTGGGCATGGCTACCAGCGCGGTGTATCCGCCCAAGGCCGCCGCCCTGGCCCCCGACGCGACGGTCTCGGCCTCTTCTCGCCCCGGTTCTCTCAAGTGAGCGTGCAGGTCGACCAACCCAGGAGCCACGACACAACCAGACGCTTCAAGGACGACGGTCCCCGCCGGCACCGAGGTGATTTTGGAGCCGACGGTGGCGATCACTCCCTCTTGGATCAGCACGTCGGCCGACCGGGAACCGGTCGAGTCGATGACCGTGCCGCCACGGATCACGACGGCGGAAGGGTTACGCAGCGGCAAGATCCACCCCCGATCCCAGAAGGAGGTACAGGACCGCCATCCTGACGGCTACGCCGTTGGCCACCTGGTTGGTGATCACCGACGCGGGCAAGTCGGCGACCTCGGCCGCGATTTCGACGCCCCGATTGACCGGTCCAGGGTGCATTATGAGCGCCCCTTCCGGTAAAAGGTCGGCCCGCTGCCGGGTGAGACCGTAGGTCGCGGTGTATTCACGCAGCGACGGAAGAAGCGCTTCGATCATCCGCTCCTTTTGCAGGCGCAGCAGGTAGACCACGTCGAGCTTGGGCAGCACCGACTCCAAGTCGTGGGATACGTCGACCGGCCAGCCCACCAGGGAAGCCGGGAGCAGCGTGGGCGGCGCCACCAAGGTGACGTGGGCGCCCAGGGCCGCGAACGCGATCACATCCGAACGCGCCACCCGACTGTGGCGGACGTCGCCGACGATGGCGATCCGCAGGCCTTGGAGGGTGGGCACCGACTTGATGCCGCGAGCGCGCTGTTGTTGCCGGATCGTGTAGCAGTCGAGGAGGGCCTGGGTGGGGTGTTCGTGCCAACCATCCCCGGCGTTGATCACCGAAGGGCCGTGCACCCAGCGGGAGACTTGCCATGGGACCCCCGACCCGCCATGCCGGACGACCACGGCGTCGATGCCCATGGCTTCGATCGTCTGCACGGTGTCCCGCAAGGACTCCCCCTTCTTGAGCGACGAGCTCGAAGACGAGAACGTCATGACGTCGGCGGACAACCGGCGGGCGGCCGTCTCGAAGCTCAGGCGGGTCCGGGTCGAGTCCTCGAAGAAGAGCGACACCACGGTCTTGCCCCGCAACGCCGGCACCTTTGGGATGGATCGGGAGCTCACTTCTACGAAACTGTCCGTGAGCTTCATCACCTCGTCGATTCCTTCTGCTCCCAGATCGGCGATCGACAACAGGTGGCGGCCGGCTCTCGGCTGGTCCGCTTGAGCAATGGTGGAGGGGGCGCCGGCGCTCCCGGTGGTCGTGCCGGTGGCGCTCGTTCCGGTGGTCGTGCCCACGGTCATTTACCCACGCTCATTTGGCTGTCACGTCCCCGATGACCACGCCGGCCTCGGTGGCGTCGACCATCTCGTCGCGTCGGGTGGGCAGGTTTTTGCCGACGTAGTCGGGCCGGATCGGCAGCTCGCGGTGACCCCGGTCGACCATCACGGCCAGCTGCACCGACTTGGCCCGGCCGTAGTCGGCCAACGCGTTGAGCGCCGCCCTGATGGTTCGGCCGGTAAACAGCACGTCGTCGACGAGGACCACGGTCCGGCCGGTCAGGTCCAGCGGTATCTCCGTCGTCGCCTCCGGCAGCACCGGCCGGAGGCCTATGTCATCCCGGTAGAAGGCGACGTCCAGGGTGCCCAGGGCGACATCGTCGCCGGTCACCTCTCCGATCACTTGGGCCAGCCGTTCGGCGATCCATACGCCGCCGGTCTGCAATCCCACCAACACCACGTCCGCCGTGACCGGGTTGCGCTCGATGATCTCGTGAGCCATACGCCAGGTGGCTCGACGCACATCCTCGCCATCCATGACCGTGGTGCGGGCAACAAAAACGCCCCCATATGGGGGCGCCAAGGCACGCTCACGTTTGGCCAACTGTCCTCCTCGGTCCGTGCCGGCCTCACTGGACCGGCTTCACGGCTCGAAGATCCAGTGTAGCCAACGGCCAGAGCAAACGTGCGAACCCCAAGCGGGGATCGTCGGGTCAGAGACGCTCGATTGGCTAGGGAAGCTCCCCGTTGGGCGTTCCGTCGCCCGCCCCGCCCCCACCCTCGTCGCCTCGCACCACGACGGCGATGGCGGCCAGGACCCCGTTGACGAACCGGCCGGACTCGTCGGTCGAGTACTGGGCGGCCAGGTCGACCGCTTCGGAGATGACCACGGCGGTCGGCACGTCGGGGTGCGACAGCAGCTCGAAGGTCGCCATGCGAAGCAGGGCCCGATCGACGGCCGGCATGCGGTCCATGACCCAGCCGATGGAGTGCGACGAGATCAGCGAGTCGATCCTTCCCAGCTCGAGCCCGACCCCCGATACCAGACCGGCGGCAAAGGCGTCCGGGGGCACCGGCAGCTCATCCAGCAACGCGACCGGTTCCACCCCTTTCGACTCCGCCTCGTACAGGAGCGACAGCGCCCGCTCGCGGGCCTCCCGGCGCGCTACCGGCTGCACGGTGGGAAGCCGCGGCAGCCGCACCGAGAACCCGGTGTCAAGTGCCGGCCCGGGTCAGGTACTCCCCGCTGCGGGTGTCGACCTTCACCCGGTCGCCGGTGTTGACGAAGAGTGGGACCTGGATTTGCAGGCCCGTCTCCAGTAAAGCCGGCTTGCGAGCGCCCGAGACCCGGTCCCCTTGAACCCCCGGCTCGGTCTCGGTGACGGTCAGCTCCACCGCGGCCGGGAGATCGACACCGACGATCTCGCCGTCGTAGATCTGTAGGACCGCCGAATCGCCCTCCTTGAGGTACGAGGCGGACGCACCCAGCGAGGCCCGGGCCGCGTAGGTCTGCTCATAGTCCGTGGTGTCCATGAACACATAGTCGTCACCGTCGAGGTACAGAAACTGCATGTCCCGCTTGTCGATCAGAGCTTGGTCGAGCTTCTCGTCGCCTCTGTAAGTGCGCTCGATGACAGCCCCGGTCCGTACGTTTTTGAGCTTGGTGCGAACGAACGCCCCGCCCTTGCCCGGCTTGACGTGTTGGAACTCGACGATTGAGAACAGTCCCTCGGGCAGGTTCAGAGACATCCCATTCTTGAGGTCGTTGGTAGAGACGGCAGGCATCAGGGGGCATCCTTCAGTGTGCTGGTGAGAGGTCGGCAGCCATCCTCGGTAACCACGACGGTGTCCTCGATGCGGACACCCCCGATCCCTGGCAAGTACACGCCCGGTTCGACGGTGACAACGTGGCCGACGGCCAGTGTATCGGTCGACACCGACGACAAGGAGGGGGCCTCATGGATTTCGAGACCCACGCCGTGTCCGGTGCCGTGCACGAAGTTCTCGGCCCAGCCGGCATCAGCGATCAACGAACGGCAAGCCTGGTCGACGTCGACACATGCCGCGCCCGGCCTGACCGCCGCCACACCGGCGGCTTGGGCTGCGAGCACGACGTCGACGGCCTGGCGCAGCACGGGGTCGCCCAACCCGTCCACCCACACCGTCCGGGTCATGTCGGAGTGGTAGCCCTCGAAGAGGGCCCCGAAGTCCAGCACGATCGGCTCGGACCGTCCGATCTGACGCGAACCAGGCCGGTGATGGGGCTTGGCCGCATTCGGACCGCTGGCGACGATCGTTTCAAAGGATGGCGCCGTCGCCCCCAAAACGCACATTTCAAAGTCCAGCAGCCTGCCGAAATCGGCCTCGGTCAGGCCCTCGGCCAACCGTCCGCGCACCGCGGACAGGGCTTCGTCGGCTATTCGAGCCGCTGCGGCCAGGCGGTCCAACTCCCCCGCGTCCTTGATCCGGCGCAAACCTTCGACCAGCCCAAGAGACGGGGTCAGCTCGATCCCCGGGAACCATTTCTCGGCGAACGCCCGCTGCCGGGCCCACGAAACGTGGTCGGCCTCGAGCGCCAGGCCCACCACGCCGCTGCCCGCCACGACGGCCCTGCCGCGCTCGGCCTGCCCGGCTGCCGGGCACACCTCGATTCGAGCGCCCACCCCGGCCGACGCAAGCTGCTCAGCCGCTTGTGTCCCGTAGCGACCGTCTGTCAGTAGGACGGCCTCGTCCGGGAGCACGAACAGCATCCCGGCCGAACCGGCGAAACCCGTGAGGTACCGGACGTTGGTGAGGCTGGTTACCAGCAAGGCGGGCGGCTGGTCGGACTCGACCATGGATTGTCGCAGCCGGGCCAGCCGGTCGCTGACCTGCATAGATGCGATCACGGTCGCTTACAGTACCTGGGTGTTTACTCGTCGCTTTCAGGGACGGCACCGTCGCTTCGGCGTGGGCTCCCTCGCTCGGTCTGGCGGCCGCCCACAGTGACGACACTGTTGATCGTGGCGGCGGTGCTGTACGGCGTCATGATCGGTTCCTTCTTGAACGTGGTGATCTATCGGGTACCGCTCAAGAAGTCCATCAGCAAGCCGCGGTCCGCCTGCCCCCAGTGCGACAACCCGATCGCGCCTAGGGACAACATCCCGATCGTCTCGTGGCTGTTCCTACGCGGTAAGTGCCGCCATTGCGGACTGCCGATTTCCGTTCGGTACCCTTTGGTAGAGGCCCTGACGGGTGGGCTGTTCGTCCTGGTCGCCTTGCGCTTCGGCTGGAGTTGGACGCTGCCCGCGGAAGTCATCTTCGTCTCGGGTCTGGTGGCGCTCGCCTTCACCGACCTCGACCACCTACTCCTCCCCAGGGCCATCGTGTACCCCGTCTCCGGGTTGGTCGCAGCCGCGCTACTCGTGGCCGCGGCGGCGCAGGGAAGCTGGCACCGCTTGCTCATCGCGGCGATATGTGCGGCCGTCGAGTTCGCCTTTCTGTTCTCCATCCACTTCATCAGCCCGCGGTCCATGGGCTTCGGTGACGTGCGCTTCGGGCCGCTGATCGCTTTGGCGCTCGGTTGGTTGGGATGGCGCTACGCATTCGTGGGCTTCATGGCCGCCAACCTCACCGGTGCTGCCGTCGGCCTCGCCCTCATCGCGGCCGGGCGGACCGGGCGCAAGACTCCGATCCCTTTCGGAGTGTTCCTGTCGCTTGGCGCCGTGCTGGCCATCGCGTTCGGCGGCCTCATCCCGGCCAACCTGAGATAGCTACCTGTCGAGCAGGTCCGCTACCGCTTCGATGGCCAACCGGTAGCCGAGTCCGCCCAGCCCGGAGATGCTCCCCGTGGCGACGGGGCCCACTACCGACGTGCGCCGCCACGGTTCCCGGGAGTCGGGGTTCGACAGGTGCAGCTCGATCACCGGTCCGTCGAAGGCGGCCAGGGCGTCGTGCAGCGACCAGCCGTAGTGGGTCAACGCGCCCGGGTTGATCACGATGGCCGCGGCCCGGCCTCGAGCGGAGTGAATCAGCTCGACCAGGGCACCCTCGTGCTGTGACTGGTGGTGTTCGATGACCAGTCCGTGGCGCGCCGCGCACTCGACAGCGGTGGCGACGTGGTCGTCCAGGGTGTGGGGGCCGTAGACGTCGGGCTCTCGCTCGCCCAGCAGATTGAGGTTCGGTCCCGATAGGAGCATGACGAGGGCGGCCCCACCGCCCTGGCCGGAGGTCACGTCAACACCTCGGCCAGCGTCGCTGACACCGCATCGTCGCCCACCCCGTCGACGACTTCGAGTCCGTTGGGCCCATCGAGCACGAAGGTCATCCCCGCAGCCGATGCCTTCTTGTCACGGGCCATCACGGTGATCAGCTCCGCCGCTTCCAGGCCGGGCGGTGGGCGCAACGGCAGGTCGTAGGAGGCGACCAGCGCCTCGTGTTCCGCTACCCGCTCGTCGTCGACGCGCCCCAAGCGGCGGGCCAGCCGGGCCGCAAACACCAGGCCGATGCCGACCGCCTCTCCGTGGCGAAGGTCGTAGTGGCTCGTCGTCTCCAGGGCGTGGCCCAGCGTGTGCCCGTAGTTGAGCAAGACCCGCCGGCCCGACGCCGACTCCCTTTCGTCGTCGCCCACGATGGAAGCCTTGCACGCCACGCAAGCGGCTATGGCGTCTTCCAAAGCCAGGTCCCTAAGTCCCGACACCCCGAGGAAGGCGTACTTGGCCATCTCGCCGAGCCCGCTTCGGTACTCCCGAGGCGGAAGGGTGGTCAGCGTCTCGGTGTCGCAAACCACGGCCGCGGGTTGCCAAAATGCCCCAACCAGGTTCTTCCCTTCCCGGAGGTTGACGCCCGTCTTGCCGCCTATGGCCGCGTCGACCTGGCCGAGCAGGGTGGTCGGCACGTGTACCACCGGGATCCCGCGGTGGTACACGGCGGCGGCGAAGCCGGCGACGTCGGTGACCAGTCCCCCGCCGACGGCAACCACGACGTCGCCTCGATGCAGCCCCCACCTGGCAAATCCGCGGCACAGCTGCTCGACCGACTCGAGGTTCTTGGCCTCTTCGCCGTCATCGACGTAATAGCTGCGCTGTTCGACTCCACAGTCCACGCTCCACGGGATCGCTTCCTGGGTCACCACGACGGCTCGGGTGGCGCCGACCGGTATCAACTCGCCCAGGTGGTGCCTGGCGCCGGCGCCGACCAGCACTGGATAGGACCGGTCGCCGAGATCCACTATGACCTCATGCATATGTGACGCCCCCTCGGGCATCGACCGCATCCGCTATGCGCGCCGCCACCAGCGGAGGTGCGAGGCGGTCTACGTCGAACACCAAATCGGCGAGCTCCTGGTAGATCGGCGCCCGCTGTGCGGACAGGCGGGCCAGGGCGGCCGCGGGACCGCCTTCCAGAAGCGGTCTACCCCTGCCGGAGCCGACCCGGACGGCCAAGGTCGCCACCTCGGCGCGGAGCCAAACGACCAGTCCGGCGGCACGGATTAGAGCCCGGTTGTCGGGATCGAGCACGGCTCCCCCCGCCACCGACACGACGGTCGGATCGACCGAGGCGCACGCCTGGGCCAGGACCTTCGACTCCTCGGCCCGGAACGCAGGCTCGCCGTCCGCCTTCCATATCTCCGGCACCGTGCGCCCCGTCTGACGCTCGATCTCGTCGTCGCTGTCGAGGTAGGGCCACTGCAGGCGCTCAGCCAGCAGCCGACCGGTCGTGCTCTTGCCGGCGCCCATCATCCCGATGAGCAGGACACGGGTCGGTTGGCTCACGGGCGTTCGGTCAGGAGGCCGTCCAGGTAGGCGCCGTGGTTGCGGATTACCTCCGCCATCGAGTCCCCTCCGAACTTGCGCATGGCCTCCCCGGCGACCACCAAGGCCATCATCGTCTCGGCCACCACGCCCATCGCCGGTACGGCGGTGACATCCGTGCGTTCTTTGAAAGACACGGCTTCCTCCTTGGTCACCACGTCGACGGTCTTGAGCACGGGCCGGTTTAGGGTTGCGAGCGGCTTCATGGCCACCCGCGCCACTACCGGCTGGCCGTTGCTCATGCCTCCTTCGATGCCACCGCTCCAGTTGGACTCTCGTGCGTAGTCTTCGGACTGCCCGTCCCAGGTGATGGCGTCGTGCGCCTCCGAGCCCCGGCGCCCCGCCACGTCCACGGCGTCGCCGATCTCCACGCCCTTGACAGCCTGGATGCTCAGAAGGGCTTGAGCCAGAAGGCCGTCCAGGCGGCGGTCCCAGTGCACGTGGCTTCCGAGCCCGACCGGGACCCCGTAGCCGATCACCTCGACCACGCCGCCGAGCGAGTCGCCCGCTTTGGCCGCGGCCTTGATCTCGGCCACCATGGCTTGTTCGGCTTCGGCGTCGAAGCATCTGACTTGCGACTCATCGACCAGCTGCAAGTCCGTCAGACCAGGCCTCCGCGGGGACTTCGACACCACCGGTCCCATCTGGACCACGTGGCTGACGATCCCGACGCCCAGTTCCTGCAGGAAGGCTTTGGCGACGGCGCCGGCCGCCACCCTCGCCGCTGTCTCGCGAGCCGAAGCCCGCTCGAGCACGTCTCGGGCGTCGGTGAAGCCATACTTCTGCATGCCGGGCAGGTCGGCATGCCCGGGACGAGGCTTGGTCAGCGGCTTCTCAGTGTGCCCGGGGGCCGGGGACATCTCCTGCTCCCACTTCGGCCACTCCGTGTTGCCGATCTCGATGGCGACGGGAGAGCCCAGGGTACGGCCGTGACGGATCCCGCCGAGCAGCGTCAGCTCGTCCTGCTCGAAGCGCATGCGCGGACCCCTACCGAAGCCGAGACGCCGCCGGGCCAGCTCGGCCTGGATCTGCTCGACCGTGACGGCCAAGCCGGCGGGCAGGCCCTCCAGGATTACGACCAGGCCCTTCCCGTGCGATTCACCGGCGGTGAGGAAGCGCAACACGAACCCAATGGTACTGGGAGCGCGGTACGGCGATCAGGCTGCCGAGGCCACCGGCGCTCAGTTGGCTTGCTTGATGTACTCCACCGTCACGCCGTTGGCCGGGAGGGCCACGGTCGTGGAGGTGGTCGACGTGGTGGTGCTGGACGGTGGAAGGGTCGTCGTGGGGGTGTTGGTGGTGTTCGGTCCCACGGTCACCTTGGCCAGGTCAGCGGTGGCCAGCGTGCCGATGATTGCAATGTGGACACCGCTCTCGGTGAACACGCCTCCACTCGAGCTCTGGTAGTCACCCGTGAGGGAGAGGACCGGGAGAAGAGCGGAAGAGACGTTGCCGGCAACCGCTCCGATCAGCCCCCCGGCGCCCGTGATGGCGGTGACGATCGCAGGCAGCAGGTTGGTTGGCGTGGTCATGACTCCGGGGAGGTTCAGCGGGAGGGTGGCGCTCAGCAACCCTCCGAGCAGGGTGACCGTCACTGAGGCGGAAACGAAGGAGGCCTCGCCGGACGGCGAAGTGCCTCCGGAATTGTCAGTGGCCCAAGAGCTCACGCCGTCGAACTTGAGGGTCAGGCCCCCCACGACAGCTCCTAGTGGCGTGGCGAGACCCGGAAGCCCGAGGAGGTTGAGAGATACGCCGGTAGACGCTGCGCTCGGCGTGCACGGGCCGCTGGAGCTGCCACCTGTGAGGGTGCCTCCGCCCGCCAGGAGTCCTGCGCACCCGTAGGAGGAACCGTCGGTGTTGGCCTCCGCGACCTGGCTGGCGAGGGTCGCGCTCAGGAAGTTGTCCGCACCGGGGATCGAGACCGTGGGTTGAACCGTGACCGCGCTGTTCGAACCCGAGCCGTTGTTGGTGGCCGAGGTGGGAGGGGAACTGATACCCAACGCCACCGTGCTGCCCAACAGGGCCAGGTTGATGGCCTGAGCCGACGCGTTCGAGCTGTAGGTCGACGGAGCGACCGTGGTCGTGGTGGTGGTCGGTACGGTCGTGGTCGTGACCGTGACCGTCGAGTTGCTGTCGTTTACCGACGCCAATGCTTGGAGGGTCCTACCACCGCTGAGACCGGACGATTGCGATCCAACCGTGGAGCCCGACGACTGGACCAAGACGTACCAAGGGTCCAGACCGCTCGGAACCGAGAAGGTGTGAGAGGACGAACAGGAAATTAGGTTCGCAGGTATGGCCGACGTCTGCGCCCCTGGGTCAGACATGGACAGGGTGTAAGAAGCGACGCCGGCGGCGTCGACGGCAGAGGCCACGGTGACCTGGCTGTTGGCGCACGGGACCTGCGTCCCAGCAGTGGCCGTGGTCAGATTGCGGAGGATGGCCAGCTCGGCTTGTATCCCGGCGTCGGCGGCGTCCGCGGTTTGTATCAGGTTTCGACCCTGCGCCGTCTCCGACAGGCTGCCGACAGTCTGCTGGACGGCCGCGGTCGTGAGTCCCACGACGACGATCACACACATGAGCACCGCCAGCATGGCCATTCCGACATCCCGATCCGGCCCTCGAAGCTTGAAAGACCGTTTCGCAACAGACAGAAAGCTCACGCAACGTTGTTCGACCGGTTCTCTCGGGACCTTTTGCACGAGCCCACGAAAGGCGGTGACATCGTTCCGGAATCTGCGGTTAAGGCCCCTGGTGACCCTTTCGCGTGGGGCGACTGGGTCGATGTGCGCTTTCCCAAGCGTCACGAGAGCGAGCAGGCTCCCAGGGTGGAAACGGGTGACGCCATGTCGCCGGCCGACAGCGTCTCGTTGATCGACACTCCATTGGCATCGGCTGGGCCGGACGTCTGATTGACGGTGAAGCTGATGGAGACGAGGCCGTCGTAGGGAGCGCTGGCTCCGCTGAAGGACAGGTTGGACACGCCCCTGGCTATCACCGAGGTGGCCGTTTGGCTGGTCTGCTCAGTGAGGTTCCCGCCGGACCACGACCACGCCGTGCAGGTGATCGGAAGCTCGTTGCTAGACCCGTTCGTCACATACAGGGTGCTTCCCGAGCCGGCAATCGCGACCCAACTGGCAAAGCGAATGTTGGTGTCGAGCTGGTCCAACACGCTCTGGGCGGCTGCGTTGTTGATCGATCGGGCGGTGCTGGTCGTCAACGCCCGGTTGGCGCTGATTAGCCACGTAAAGGCCGCGAAAAGGACGAGTGCCGCTATAGCCATGGCTACCACCAGCTCGAGCAGGCTCATCCCTTCCTCACGGGGGGCCTGAGTCCCTAAGGGCTCGCCACGAAGCAACTTGGAACAGCTCCTCATCCACGACCGTTCCTTATGTCGACGCATTGCGTCGAGTTGCTTCGTGGCGAGCCCTAGCTGCACTGCGCGTCGCCCTTGGTGCAGCTCGTGAGTTCCGTCGTCGTGACGACGTGGTCCGAGAGGCCGTTGCGGAACGGGTGGGCCCAGCTGACCACCACCGTCGCGGTTAGCGGCGTCGTGGTCGTCCCCGCCAGGTAGGAGGTGGGCGTCGTGCCATTTGTGGTGCCGGTTATGTAGACGTCGACCGCATAGTTGGAGACGCCCACCCGGTAACACGCCTGGTGGGGAGATATCGGCGCCGGGCTCGATATGGCTTGTGCGACAGGCGGCGTCGCCGTGATGGTCTGCGTCAGGCAGGTAGGATCCTGCCAGCCCACCGAGGAGCAAGCCTGGGTTCCGACGATGGAGCCGATGTCGATCGGGATTCCTTCGAAGCAGTCGCCGCCGGTGATGTTGGGGTCCTGGGTAAAGGTCGGGTCTGGGCTGCTCACGGGGTTCATCCCCTGCTCGATGGTTGTCCACGGCAGCGCCCTGACCTCCTCGATCGTCTCGTTGGCCAGGTTGGTGGCCTCGGACCTCTGCCTGGCGTATGCCGTATCGGCGAGAGAGCTCACCAGGACGAACGTGAGGCTGAAAGCGACCGTGACGAGGACGAGCATGGCCATCACCACCTCGATCAGAGTGAACCCGTGTTCATCCGGGTCACTCAGACCGCCAGGCCGCGGCATGACTAGCTTCCGAATGGATCGCGGCTGCTGACTGGTACTCCGCCAGGCACCGTGGTCGGCGCGGTCTTGATGGTCACTGCAGATCCATTGCCAGTCGTTGGATTAGCGGTCGGCAAGATGGCATGTACAGCCGCTGGTGCTCCCGAGGATCCCGACGTCGACTTGTGAAGCTCCTTGGTCCACAGCATGTATCCGGCGACCACGACGAGGACGGCCAGGACCACGATGATTGCGTTGCGCTGCCAGGCGGGAACTGGACTCTTGGTTGCGTCGATCATGTCAGTCCTCGTCAGGGGTTGGAATCGTTGACGTAGAAGATGCGGGCGCTGATGTTGGCGGAGAGCTTGGATCCGCCGCCACTGAGATTGAGGCTGTCGATGACCAGCGTGCGAGGCATGTTGGCCAGCTGCGACAGGAAGGCCGTGATCTGGCCGTACGATCCGGATGCGATCAGGGACAACGTGATCGAAGGCGGCCCCGATGTTTGCGCTCCACTCGTCGACGGACCGGTCGGAGTCGAAGGTCCAACCGACGAGAGGGTGGCGCCGCTGTTCGTCGCCGCCCGGTGGAGCTGAACGAGAGCGGTGGCCAGTGACGGATCCTCCGGGATGGCGGCCTGGAGCGTGGCCAGCCGGGCCGTGTCGAGTGGGATCTGCTTCTGCAACGCTTGCAGCTGGGCGATCTGGCCGTTGAGCTGGGTGGTCTTCTGCCCGGCTGCTATCTCGGCCCTGTGGGCGCTAGCAAGCTTCTGGGTCGCAGGGTGGAACAGGGCTACGTACCAGAGGCCTACGAGCACGAGGGCCGCGACAGCCGCAACTGCTGCGATGTGGCGGGTGGTCGTCGTCATTGTTGGACCGCCTTGGATCGGCTGCTCTCGGCGAGGGGGGTCAGGTTCGAGGTGGAGGAGAAGGTGACGTTGCCGCCGTTGGCGTTGGTGACTATCCCCGAGACCCAGGTGTCAGTCAACGACTGATCGCGCTTCAACCCATCCAACCAGGCCGCGACCGCCGGCAGGCCGCCCGTGCCCAGGACCGTGAAGGAGAGGGTGCCGACTCCCGGGGTGGAAGCCGAGCTGGTGGTCTGGCTCGAGCTGGAAGCCTCGGTCCGGGTTGCGGATATCGACGAGAGCGTCAGGTTGCTGGGCATGACGGCTGCGAGCTGGCCGATTAGTCGGAGCCAGTCGATGTCGCCCTGCAGGGCGGTCACGACCACGCTGGCCTGAGCCGAAACCTTTTCGTGTACAGCTGTCACCGCTTGCAGCTGGTCCACATAGGAGGTCTTTGCGGCGACTTGCTGCTGGTCCTCGTGAACTCGGTGCTGGGCGCTGTTGACCTGTACCAGCTGGGCCCCGCCGGCGACCGCGAGGACACCGGCCAGACCGGCGACACCGCATGCCGCGAACGACATGAGCCGCCTGGCTCGGCGGGCGGTCGCCACTTCCTCGGGCAATACCGACAGGCGGATAAGCGGGGATCCCACCGGCCAGAGAGCCAGCCCGATCGCGGTGGTGGCGCTGGCCGCGGAGCGGCTCAACTCGTCCGGTTCGAGGCCCAGGTCGGCGACCGTCAACGACGAGAAAGGATCGATCTGTCGCACTTCGACCGAAAGGCTCCCGCCGATGGCGGCCACGAGCCCTTCGGTTTGCGAGGCACCCCCGGTTATGAGCAGCCGGCTGATGACGGTTCCTTCGGCCTGAGCCGTGAAGAAGTCGATGGTCGCTCTGACGTCCTCGGCGAGATCGCGCAGCTCCACGGACATGGCCTTGCGGGCCTGGGCCACTTGAGGGCTCCCGGCCGGGACCGCCCCCCGCTTGAGGCGCTCCGCCAGAGCGAGCTCGAGGTGCAGGGTGTTGGCGATGGTCTCGGTGAGGTTCGACCCTCCGACGGTCAGGCTGCGGATGAATCGGGGGACGCCGCCCTCCCGTACGGCAACCGTCGTCAGCTCGGACCCGATGGATACCAAGACTTCTACGCCGCCGGGGCCGTCGCCATCGGATTCGGGGGGCACCGCTCGCATCAGGGCGAGGGGCGTGGCGTCGATGGCTGAGGCGCTCAGCCCGGCACCTTTCAGGGCGGCTAGCTGGTTCCTCAGCAGCTCCCGGTGGGCGGCGACCACGAGGATGCGAGAGGTCTGGCGACCGTCTCGGCCCTTGCTCTGCCCCGGCTCGAGGATGCTGAAGTCGAAGGTGGCGTCCTCGATCGGGATCGGGATGAGCTCCTGCGAGTCGAACTTGAGGGCCGACCGCAACTCGTCTTCGTTGACTCCTTGAACCTCGGCTTGGCGCACGAACACGCGAGGCCCCGATACGCCCAGGACCACTCTGGTCTCGCTAAACCCGCCTTCTTGCCATAGGCGTTGCAGCGCCGCGCTCACCCCCGGGATGTTGATGATGTCTCCGTCGACCACGTATCCGGTGGGCAAGCCAACCTGGGCGTACCGGCGGAGCACCCGGCGCCCCTGGCTGGTGTCTATCTCGGCGGCCCGAACGGCCGACGATCCGATGTCAAGACCGACGGTTACTGAGTCCACGATGTCTCTCCCGCTGCGCGTGCAGTACTCATCTCTTTGGATGTATCGGCTCCTCGCGGGTGTTCTTGATCCAAACGTAATTGCGCCGGGCGGGCCCGACACCTGCTGGAGACTTGCCACGCCGTAATGGCGAGCAGGATGGCCTCGCCCACCCACCACCAGGTGGACGAGGAGCTGTTGCTCCTGGGAGTAGCCCACAAGATGGCGGCCACAGGGCAAATCCAGTCGCGCCAAGAAACCTTGCCGGTAACGGCCAGTCCGACGCAGCCGGCCAGGAGCAGGCCCGGCGAGAAGTAGTACGAGTAGCTGATCGCTTCGAATAAGGGGCGCAAGCCCAGGACGGCGGCCATCGAAACCAGGATCCCCGCGGTATCCCGCGCCCGGCGGAACCGCCACGCCAGCGCGGAGGCGATCAAGAGACCGACGGTCCGGCTCACTTGGGACGTCTTGCTCCCGAGCCACGACTCGTAAAAGGCGGCGTGACCCTGGGTGCGCCCTACCAGGTTGGCGGGGGAGAACAGCGCTTTGGAGGCGTCGCTCCAGTCCGAGCCCAGCACGAGCAGCACGAGGGCCCCTGGCAAGGCGCAGGCCGCCACGAGGCTCTTGAGCCGTCGACCGCGAGGAGCCGAGAACACCACAAACGGGATGAGCGGCAGCGCCCACTGCTTAGAGGAAATGGCCACTGAAAGGAGCAAGGCGGCCCGGATCTGGTCTCCCGCCATCATTCGGCGGGCGGCGTGCAAAACGAACGTCAGAGCAATGACGTCTTCGAAGTGGCCCCACTCGAAGCACGGCACGAGGACGACGACCACGGCCAGCAGCTGCACGGCCCACAGGCGGCTCCTGAGCCCGAGGTCCCAAGCCATCCTCCGGACTGCATTCAACAGGAAGATCCCGAAAATCAGGCTGTAAGGGCCTACGAGGAGCCAAGCGCTCGGATGCGGCACCGCGAACGGAGACCCTTCCACCAGCCCGAAGTGGTCGACGAGTCCCGAGATGGGTGCCATCACGATAAAGGAAAGCGGCAGGGCGTAGGCCTGGGTGCCTTCGTAAACGTGTCCGAGGGCGCCGTTCCACACGTAGCGCCCGGCGTCCACGGCCAACCAGATGTCGACGGGCTGAGTCCAGGCCTTCGTGTGGTACAGGTAGCCCGCCAGGTAGAGGCTGTAGATCATGGCGAGGACTCCGAAGCCGATACCGATCATCAGAGACGACGACCAGGGCCGGGCGTCTCGCTGCATCGCCACATTCAGGTCAGGCCCGGTTGCGGCCCTGCGGGTTGCCAACATCGACCTTCGCTCCTAACTAAAGCCTCAAAAGAACAGAGAGGGACGGAGGTCGGGACCCCGCCCGAAAGGCGGGGTCCCGACCAGTCCGGTTTGCTGCTAGCTCCCGAAGATGGGGCTAGAAGCTGGTGGACCAGGTGCTGGCCGTGGCAGCAGCCGAGCCGGCTGTCGCCGCTGCGGCGGGCGCTGTCGGCGAGGTGCAGGCCGTGGCACTACCGAGAGGCGCCATGTAATACGACGTTCCCTCGAAAGTGGTGTCGGACGGGTCGTTGACCTGGGCGATACTCCAACAATTACTGTCCTTGCCCTGCGCCGTGATAACCACGATCTGGCCGGAGTCGGACGTGACCGCCAGGACCGAGTTCGGCACCGTGTTGTTGACCGTCGTGGTGGTCACCCAGTTGAGGCTGGGCTCGATGCTCTGCAGGCTGGTGCCGAAGGCCTGGGTGTTGGTCCAGCTGGTCTGCTCGGCCGTGAGGGCGTTGCGCAGGTTCGACTGGGCCGCCCTGGCGTTGGCCGCATTACGGGCCCCGAGGAAAGTCGGGATCGCGATGGCCAACAGGATGGCGATGATAAGGACCACGACCATGAGCTCGATGAGGGTGAAGCCCTCTTCCTCATCACGGACGAGACGCTGCTTGATAGCACTCAGCATTTCATTTGCCTTTCGGATGGGGGATATGGCTGCAAGCCTGCTTTCGAACCCCTACCCCCGACCCGGAAAACCGGACCGAGTGCTCCAGGCAACCCGGCTAGCCCTCGCCTTACGGCATCGGGCCCCGTGGCTTTGCGTCACCGCCTTACGACGGTTTTGCCTTTTTCTCGAGCGCTGCTCGCATCCAAAGAATCGGTTCCCCGTTTGCAGACCTGAAGAAAATGCACTGGGCGGCGCGGCGCCGGCCCTGGAGCGGTGACGAGATCGTGGTGGACCCCGAAACTGAGCTCGGTCTGCCGACAACTCGTACCGACTTCCGGACACGCGCCGGAGCCCCGCCCGAAGGCGGGGCTCCAACGTTTACTGGATTACTGGCTTCTACAAGATGCGATTAGAAGCTGGTGGACCAGGTGCTGGCCGTGGCAGCAGCCGAGCCGGCTGTCGCCGCTGCGGCGGGCGCAGTCGGCGAGGTGCAGGAGGTGGCACTACCGAGAGGCGCCATGTAATACGACGTTCCCTCGAAAGTGGTGTCGGACGGGTCGTTGACCTGGCCGATGCTCCAGCAGTTCTTGTCCTTGCCCAGCGCCGTGATAACCACGATCTGGCCGGAGTCGGACGTGACCGCCAGGACCGAGTTCGGCACCGTGTTGTTGACCGTCGTGGTGGTCACCCAGTTGAGGCTGGGCTCGATGCTCTGCAAGCCAGTGCCGAAGGCCTGGGTGTTGGTCCAGCTGGTCTGCTCGGCCGTGAGGGCGTTGCGCAGGTTCGACTGGGCCGCCCTGGCGTTGGCCGCATTACGGGCCCCGAGGAAAGTCGGGATCGCGATGGCCAACAGGATGGCGATGATAAGGACCACGACCATGAGCTCGATGAGGGTGAAGCCCTCTTCCTTGTCACGCTCGAGACGCTGCTTGATAGCAGTCAGCATTTTGATTTTGCCTTTCGGTTCGGGATTTGGCTGCGAGCCTGCTTTCGAACCCCTCACCCCCGACCCGGAAAACCGGACCGAGTGCTCCAGGCAACCCGGCTGACCCTCGCCTTGCGGCATCGGGCCCCGTGGCTTTGCGTCACCGCCTTACGACGGCTTTGCCTTTTTCTCGAGCGCTGCTCGCATCCAAAGAATCGGGCGGCGTATACCCGAACCTGAGCGGCTTTCTTTACCTTCTTCTCAAGAAGGTGCTGAATGCCGGGAAACGCACCACTTCCTATGGCCCGCCGGCAAGAGTCGTGCTGGTTGCCGTGGGGGCCGTGGTCGAACTGGACGGAACCGTGGTCGTCGTGGTCGTGGTCGTGGTCGTGGTCGTGGTCGTGGTCGTGGTCGTCCCGTTGCCGCCGATCGCTATCGGTGTGGTGGAGCCGGGTTGCGGTTTCCAACCTGGGGGCGGTTTGGGCTGCGACGGCACCGGTCCGGGTGTGGGCACCACGACCGGTTGGGCCGGCTGGGCCTCCGAAGGCGGCTGGTGGGGTGGGACCGGGGTTCCGGGCGCGTGAACGCGGCCGAACCCGGCCAGATCGGACCACCAGATCGAGCTGACCTGCACAACCGTCCCGGTGTGGGGGGCGTTGATCATCAGCCCGTCACCGATGTATATGCCCACGTGGTGGATATCGGTGGTGCCGTAAAACACGAGGTCACCGGGCAGCAGCTGCGACAGCGGGACCGGGATGGTCCAGGCGTCCTGATCAGCGGCCACCCTGGGGATCGACACGCCTGCGGCGCGCCAGACGTACTGGGTGAGCCCGGAGCAGTCGAAGGAGTCGGGACCGGTGGCGCCCCAAACATAGGGCTTGCCCAGCTCGGCAAAGGCCCACGTCAGCGCCACCGGAGTGGTCGAAACCGGCGGCGGCACGGGCTGCTTGGGGGTGAACTGCAATGCCGACGCCGACAGCAGCTCTCGTCCCGCCTGGGACGCCAGGGCCACGTGGTCGGCTTCGACTTGCGCCGCCGACGCCTTGGATATCGACGACAGCTCGGACTGAAGGCGTCCAGCCTCGGATTGCTCGGCGGCCAAGGCCGAGGCGGCTTTCTTGGCGGCCTTGTCGGCCTGCTTCTGAGCGGACTTGGCCTGCCCGAGGGCCTGGGTGAGGTCTCGCTGGTCCTGGAACCGCGAGGCTAGGACGCCGTAGGGACCGAGGGCCGATTCGGCGTAGTCGCTGGCATACAGCAGGGCGGGGCCGGCGTTGGCGTTGACGGTCAGCGAGGTAGGTCCTTGGGTGTAGAGAAACATGACGGCGGCTTTGATCGCCGAGTCGGTGCTGTCGAAGGCCGCCGTGGCCTCGGCCGCAGTCTGCAAGGCGGCGTCTGCCTCGGCGTTGGCCGCTGTTGCCGCCGCGCCGGCTTTTTGAGCTACGGAGGCGTCGGAGTCCATTTTCGCCTGGGTGGCCGCAATGGCCGTGGCCAAAGCGGAGGTGTCTATCCCGACCGAGCTGAGCTCGATGGCGTTGGCCAGCAACGCTTGAGGGCTCTGACCATCGGTGATGGCCGGACTCACCTTCGGGATGGGCGGCAACGTCGTGGTGGTGGTCGTGGCACCTGCGCCGGGCTGGGAGGGCCCCGTTCCCGCGAATGCCTGACCCGAAACGGCCCCGACCGCGACCAGGGTGCAGGCGACCAACAAAGCGTGCCGCGTCCTCGGCCCGGTGCCCCTGGTCCCCATCGTCGCAGAGTCTCGCATACAGATATCCCCTTATCGGCGCGCCGCAGCACCCGTGTGAGGTCCTTATGCCCCCCGGACCGCCACGACCAGCTTCGTCAGCGACTCCTTGGCATCACCGAAGAGGAGGACGGTGCGGGGGTCGTACAGGAGTTCGTTGTCCACGCCCGAGAAGCCTGGTCGCATGCTTCGTTTCAAGAAGATCACGTGGGCCGATCGGTCGACGTCCAGGATCGGCATTCCGTACAGAGGGCTGGCCGGGTTGTCCCGGGCCGCCGGATTGACGACGTCGTTCGCACCCACCACGAGCGATACATCCGCGGACGGGAACTTGGCGTTGGCCTCGTCCATCTCGTCGAGCGCCTCGTAGGGAACGTCGGCTTCGGCGAGGAGGACGTTCATGTGGCCGGGCATGCGGCCGGCCACGGGATGGATGGCGTAGGCGACTTCGACCCCCCGTTCCTCCAAGAGCCGGGCCAGCTCCACGACGGCGTGCTGCGCTTGAGCCACCGCCAAGCCGTAACCAGGGACGATGATCACCCGGTGCGAGTAGGCCAGAAGGATCCCGATATCGGTCGCGTCGGCGGAGCGCACGCTCCGAGCCCCGGATCCGCCGGCAAGTAGCTCGGTCGATCCGGCCGTGGCCAACCCCCCGAAAATGATGTTGGGCAGCGAGCGGCCCATGGCGTCGCTCATCATCTTTGTGAGCAGGGCCCCCGACGTTCCGACCAGCGTGCCGGCCACCACCAGGATCAGGTTTCCGAGAGCGAACCCGTCGGCCGCGACGGCCAGACCGGTCAGAGAGTTGAGCAGAGAGATCAGAACTGGTGTGTCAGCCCCACCGACCGGAAGGCAGATCCCAGCCCCCAAGGCAAGAGCGAGCCCGGCCACGATCAGCAGGGCGACGATGTGTGGAGCCGCCACCCCCCAGCCGGCCGCCCCGAGGATCCCCACCACGATGAGCCCGTTGATGGCGCGCTGGCCCGAAAAGGTGATCGGCTTGCCGGTCATCAACTCCTGGAGCTTGGCGAACGCGACCAGGCTGCCCGCGAACGAAGCCCCGCCTATGGCAACTCCGAGCATGATCTCGGCCACGTGCGCCGTCGCCGGGTGAGCGGATTGCACGTGCAGGAAGTCGACCACCGACACCAGCGCAGCCGCCCCGCCGCCCACCCCGTTGAACACGGCGACGAGTTGGGGCACGGCGGTCATTCGGACCAGGCGGGCTGCCGGCGCTCCGATGGCGGTACCCACGATCATCCCGATCGGAATGATGCCGTCCGGGCCGGCATGTCCATCGACGACGGTGAGACCGACGGCTATCACCATGCCGCCGACTCCGATCAAATTGCCCCAACGGGCCCGCCGGGGCGAGCTCAAGGCCTTGAGGGCGACGATGAAGCAGACGGCGGAGACCAGGTAGCCTCCGACCAGCGCATTGTTGGACAGTGTGGCCGCCGTCAACTCGACCCATCCGGCGGCCGTTCCGCCCTGTCGCGGTGGTGGTCACGGTCCCGACCCTTGAACATCTCCAACATCCGATCGGTCACGACCACCCCTCCGACGATGTTGAGGGTGGCCAGGACGATGGCGGCCAGAGCCAATCCGATTTGGAGGGGCCCGTGGGCCAGGTCGGCGATGACCATCGTCCCCACCAGGATCACCCCGTGGATGGCGTTGCTCCCGGACATCAGTGGAGTGTGGAGGATGCTCGGCACCTTCGAGATGACTTCGTATCCGAGGAAGGCGGCCAGGACGAACACCACGAGGATGTTGAGGTCGCCGCTGATCACTTGGCTGCTCCTTCCATCAGTCGGCGGGTCGGCTCGTGGCGTACCTCGCCGGCCGAGGTCACGCAGGTGGCGACGACGATTTCATCCTCGATGTCCGGGCTCACCTCGCCATCGTGCACCAGCAGCTTCACGAAATTGCTCACATTGCGGGCATAGAGGGAGCTCGCCGAAGTGGCGACATCAGAGGCCAGGTCGCCGGCTCCCACGATCGTCACCCCTCCGAAGCAAATGTCGGACCCCTCGACGGTCAGCTCGCAGTTTCCTCCGGACGGCGCCGCCAGGTCGACGATCACCGAGCCCGGGCGCATGGCTTCGACCATCGACGCCGATATGAGCTGCGGCGCGGGCCGGCCGGGAACGGCCGCGGTGGTAATGACCGCGTCGGACGCGGCGACGGCATTGGACAGGAGTTCCTGCTGACGGACGGTGAACTCTTCGGTCTGCTCGGCGGCATAGCCGCCCGCACCCGATTCGGCCATCAACGGAAGCTCGATGGCCACGGCTCCGAGGCTTCGAATCTCCTCGGCAGCCTCGGGCCGAACGTCGTAGCCGCTTACAGACGCACCCAGCCGCCTGGCCGTTGCGATGGCCTGAAGGCCCGCCACCCCTGTGCCGACGACCAGGACTCGGGCTGGAGGAACCGTACCGGCGGCCGTCATCATCATCGGCATGACTCGCCCCAGCCGCCCGGCGACCACGACAGCCGCACGGTAGCCCGACACCCCTGCTTGGGAGCTCAAGGCGTCCATGACCTGAGCCCGGCTCGTTCTCGGAACCAGGTTGAAGGAAAAGGACGTGACGCCGCGATCTCGCAGCACCTCGATGACGTCGACAGACCAAGCCGGGGGCAACAGGGTGAGGAGGGCACATCCGATCCGGATGTCGCTGACCGCCTCTACGTTGGGCGGCCCGACCATGACGACCAGGTCAGCGGTGGCGATGGCGTCAGCACGGGTGGCCGCGACGGTCGTACCGGCCGCGCTATAGGCAGAGTCGGGGAACCCGGCTGCGTCACCAGCCCCCGACTGCACCACGACACTGAGACCGAGGGCCTGCAGCTTCGCTACCTCGGAGGGAACAACCGCTACGCGCCGCTCTCGATCACCAAGCTCTCGTAGGACGCACAGGGAAGCCACCGGTTCGCCATCCTGCCACGGGTTGCGGGGCCCGACGCGGAGCCCCTCCATGGGATCGGTTAGTTGTTGTTCCCTACCAGCTTGATGATGTCGAACATGGGCAGGTACAGCGAGATGACCATGGATCCCACGGCCCCGCCGAGCACCACGATCAAGAGAGGCTCCAGCAGGGAAGTCAGGGAGTCGACGGTGCGCTGCACCTCCTGTTCAAAGAAGTCTGCAACCTTCCGCAAGAGCGTGTCGATGGCCCCGGTTTCCTCGCCGACCGCCATCATCTGGGTGACCATGGGCGGGAAGACGGGGTGGTTCTGGAGGGGCCGGGTCAGGGGCTCGCCTTGCTTGGCGCCCTCGCTGATGGCGCGCACACCGTCGGCGACCACGGCATTCTGGACGGCGTCAGAGGTGATCTCCAACGATTCGAGCACCGGCACCCCGGAGGCGAGCAGGGTCGACAGGGTCGAAGCGAAGCGGGCCATCGCCGTCTTGCGCACCAGGCCTCCGACGACGGGTAGCCGCAACATGATGCGGTCCCGGGTCGCCTTCCCGGCCGCCGTGCGGACCCACCGACGGTAGAAGAAGACGGTGGCGATCACGCCCACGATGACGAACGGGAAGCCGTGCACGGCGATGTTGGAGATTTCGATCAGAAGTTGGGTGGCCGGGGGAAGCTTGCCTCCGAGCTCGGTGTACATGTTCTTGAAGATGGGCACGATAAACAGAAGCATGGCGGCCAGGATGCACACGACGAGCGAAAGGACGACGATCGGGTAGGTCATGGCCGAGCGGATCTTGCCCCGCAACTCGACCTGCTTTTCGATGGTGCCGGCCAGGTCCGACAGGGTCCGGTCCAGGTTTCCGCTGGATTCTCCCGCTCGGATCATGGCTACGTACAGCCGGTTGAACTGCTTGGGGTGGCGGCCCAGCGCTTGCGACAACGACGATCCGGATTCGATGTCGTTTCGTATCTGGTCGATGACAGTGGCGAAGTACTTGTTGGTGGTCTGCACGGACAGGATCGAGAGGCTTCGCATCAGGGTCAGACCGGAGCCGATCATGGTCGCAAACTGCCGGCTGAACACCGAGATCTCGTTGAGCTTGACGCGGTTGGTCAGGAACGGGATCGCGATCTCTGTCTTGACTCCCGGTCCAGCCTTCTTGTCGATGCTGATGGGCACGTAGCCCATCTGGCGGAGTTTGTTGGCGACGAGTGCGGTGTTGTCGGCGTCGAGCGAGCCCGAAAGTACCTTCCCCGAGCGGTCCCGGACCTTGTAGGCGTAGGTAGTGGGCATCAGAAACTCCCACCGGAGACGAGACGACGGACGTCGTCCTCGTGGTGGCAACGCTCCAGCGCTACCTCCATTGAGATCTCGTTTGTCTTCACGAGATGGGCTAGCGACTGGTCCATGGTTTGCATCCCGTACTTACCTCCGCCCTGCATGGCGCTATAGATTTGGTGGGTCTTGCCTTCCCGAATCAAGTTGCGAACGGCTGGGGTGGCCATCAAGACCTCGCAAGCCACGGCTCGGCCTCTGCCGCCGACCTTGGGAAGGAGCTGCTGGGTCACTACCGCTTGAAGCGCCGACGCCAGCTGGACTCGAATCTGTTGTTGCTGGTGGGCCGGGAACACGTCGATCACCCGGTCGATCGACTGAGGCGCGTCCTGGGTGTGCAGCGTCCCGAACACCAGGTGTCCGGTCTCGGCTGCAGTCAGGGCGGTTGAGATGGTCTCGAGGTCGCGCATTTCACCGACCAGGATGACGTCGGGATCCTGGCGCAGCACGTGCTTCAGGGCGTCCGCGAAGGACTTGGTGTCCTCTCCCACCTCGCGCTGGTTGACGACACAACGCTTGTGAGTGTGCAGGAACTCGATCGGGTCTTCGACGGTCATGATGTGAGAGGCGTGCGTGGCATTGACGATGTCGACGATCGACGCGAGCGTCGTCGACTTGCCCGAGCCGGTCGGGCCGGTTACGAGAACGAGCCCGCGCGGCAAGTTGGCCAGCTCACCGACCACCGCGGGAATGCCCAGCTTGTCCAATGGCATGATCTTGAACGGTATGGCCCGGAGCACGGCGCCGACGGAGTCGCGCTGGACGAAGACGTTGAGCCGGAAGCGACCGATGTTGGGGACGGAGTGCGAAGTGTCGAGCTCCAGCTCGCCTTCGAACTTCTCCCGCTGGCGTTGAGTGAGGATGGCGAAGACCATTCGGCGCAGCTCCGAGGGAGTCAGTGGTTCGTATCCCTCCATCTGTCGGATGACGCCGTCGACCCGGACGCAGGGAGGCAGGCCGGCGCTCAAATGCAAGTCGGACGCGCCCAGCCCGACCATTTCTACGAGTAGGGAGTTGAGGTGGACCTCGGCAGCGTCGGGAGCTTCGCCTTCGCGGACCGGCTGGGCCGCTTTCGGCAGGTCGTCCACGCCGTATAGGACCTCGATGGCGAGAGATATGTCGGAAGCAGCTGCCAGGACGGGCAGCACCTTCCATCCGGTCTCCTGTGTTATCTGGTCGACCGCCGGTTGGTCCGTGGGGTTCTCCATGGCGACGATCAACTCGTTGCCGTTCATTCCCACTGCGACGGCACGCGTCGCTTGGCACAGGGCCACGGGAAGCATCCCGCCGAGGATGGCCGGGATCGGCTCTGCGTCGGGATCCCACATGCGCAAGCCGAGCTGATCGGCGACGGCCGCCACCAGATCCCGCTCCGCCACCATGCCTTCCGACGACAGGAGCTTCGCCAGCGGAACACCCGTTTCCGCTTCCTTTACGAGAGCTTCCTCCAGAACATCCCTCGACAGAACCCTGCGCGAGACGAGGAACTCCCCTACAGATCGGGACGTCGGGACCATGAGTGTGCTTTCGGAAGAAAGTGGGCGTGGCTGTAGTAGTTCAGGCGATCACTCGAAGGATCTCTTCGAGTGAGGTCACGCCCCTAGCCACTTCGATCATTCCGGCGTTGCGGAGGCTGAGCATTCCCTGGCCGATGGCCATCTTGCGCAGCTCGTCGGAGTGGCCTCGCTCGACGATCAGGCGCTCGACCTCTTCGGTCACTTCGAGCACTTCGTGGATGGCGAAGCGGCCGAAGTAGCCGGTGCCGCCACAGGAACCACACCCTTTGGCGCGATACATGTGGAAGTCGGCGTCGAGACCACCCAGGCGCTCGAAATCCCACCCTACGGTGGTCAGCTCCAAGTGCTCCGGCCTGTAGGCCTCCTTGCACCGGGTGCACAGCTTTCTGGCCAGGCGTTGGGCGACCACGCAGTCGATGGCGCTACCCACCAGAAATGGCTCGACGCCCATCTCGATCAAGCGACTGGGCGTGGACGCCGCGTCGTTGGTGTGGAGGGTGGTGAGCACCAGGTGGCCGGTCAGGGCGGCTTCGATGGCGATGGTCGCCGTCTCCCGGTCGCGGATCTCGCCCACGAGAACGATGTCGGGGTCGGCCCGCAAGATGCTCCGCAGGGCCGCTGCGAAAGTCAATCCGGCCTTGGCGTTGACCTGAATCTGGTTGATCCCGGGCAGCTGATACTCGACGGGATCCTCCACGGTGATGACGTTCTTGCTCTCGTCGTTGAGGATGTTGAGCGTCGAATAAAGGGTCGTGGACTTTCCCGAACCGGTGGGGCCGGTGACGAGGATGGTGCCATAGGCCTTCCGGAAGGATCGCTCGTAGGCGACCATGTTCTCAGGGAGAAAGCCCAAGTCGGTGAGTCGCAATAAAGCGGTCGACTTGTCCAGCACCCGCATGACCACTTTTTCGCCGTGGACGGTCGGTAGCGTGGCGACCCGCAGGTCGACGTCGCGCCCATTGATCACGGTGTTGATCCGGCCGTCTTGGGGGATGCGGCGCTCGGCGATGTTGATGTCCGCCATGACCTTCAGCCGGCTGACGATCCCGGACTGGATGTTCTTCGGTGGCCGCATGACCTCGTGCAGCACACCGTCGATGCGGTACCTGACCCGGACGTCGCGCTCCCCAGGCTCGATGTGGATGTCGGAGGCACGGTCGGCGATGGCCTGGTTGATCAGCAAGTTGACCAGCTTGACGATCGGCGAGTCCTCGTTGACCTCGCGCACCGAGGAGAGGTCGTTCTCCGACTCGAATGTGTTCGACGCCTCCGTCGAAACGTCCTCCGCGTCCGACATCATCCGGTGGTACTTGGAGATGGCCTCGACGATCGAGTTACGCGTCGCTACTGCGATGCGCAGGTCGGCCCCGGTGACGGTGCGGATGTCGTCGACGGCGAACACGTTCGACGGGTCGGCCATGGCGACGACGAGGCGGCCTTCGATCCAACCGATGGGCAGGGCCAAATAGCGCCGGGCCAGGGAGTCGCTCACCAGCCGGGCGGCCGAGGCGTCGACGGGGTACTCGCCCAGGTCTACGTATTCGAGCTTGAGGTGGGCTGCGAGGGTGGCGACGAGATCGGACTCGGTAACCAGGTTGTCCTCGATGAGGACCCTGGTGAGCCCGTGGCCTCGTTCGGTGCGGGCACCCAGAGCCCGCTCGAGGGCTTCCTCGGTGAGGACACCCCCGGCGACGAGGAGCGCCCCGAGGCGTTCATCGTCGGTCAGGACGGTCGGGCCCGTGGCCACCACAGCAGTTGGCGTGGACACGGTCAGGTCGGCTAGTTACGGACGGAGGACAGGAACTTGAGCAGAAGACCGCGGTTGATGGGCTCTTCCGCGTTCTCATCCGGGACCTCTTCGTCGGGCTCGGCTTCGTAGCCAGCTTCGTCGTACCCGGACTGCTCGTTGGCAGTTTGCTCGTTGGCGGGCTGCTCGTTGGCGGGCTGCTCGTAGCCGAACGGCTGGTGAGCGCCCTGACCGTTGGCGGCCGAGTCGTATGCGTTCTGGTCCTGAGCTTCTCCCTCGTAGGTGGTTTCCGAAGGCACGGTCGGGTCGTAAACCGAGCCGGGGTGGAACGCCGAGCCTGAGTCGTCCAACGCGGGAAGCGACTCGGTAACCCCGACTGGCTCAGGGGTGGAGGCGGCCATCTGGCCCTCGGCCCCGTCCTGCCAACCACCCATCTGCAGCAGCTCGCTCGATGTCCAAGGCCCACGGTCCTGAAGACCGTCGACCACCTCGTCGTCGGCGACCTGCTCGTCATCATGCGGCGTCAGCTCGGCCAGGAGGGCTTGCATGGCGGCTCGGCCGTCGATCGGAAGACCGTCCGCTTGGTCGACGGAGGCGTCTCCGTCCTGCGCCCCCGATTCGACCTCGGATGCCCCGACCGCCGGCTCCTCGACAACGGCGGCCGCTGGCTCCTCGACCGCTGGCTCCTCGACGACTGGCTCCTGGACTACTGCCTGCTCGACGACTGGCTCCTCGACGACTGGCTCCTCGACGACTGCCTGCACGACAACTGGCTCCTCGACGACGGCCTGCTCGACGACTGGCTGCACGATGACTGGCCGGTCGACGACTGGCTGGTCGACGACCGCGGCCGGCACCGAGCCGATCACTGGCAGCACGAGCCCGACCGGGTTCCCGACCGGGTCACCGACCCGGACCAGGGAGGCGTCCACGAGGACCTTCACGGCCTTGCAGCCGTCAAACTCGGGAAGCTTCCGCGAGGCGAGCACGTCATGCACAGAATGCCCTTCCCCGACGGCGACGAGCAGCGACCACTGGTGGCGGTCGAGGGTGATTTCTTCGCGATCCACTTCATCGTTCAGCCTCAGACGATGCTCGAGGGTCGGAAGGACAGCCACGATCTCGACCCACTCCTCAAGCCTGGCCTGCGCGGTCCTGAGCGCCGGCCTGACATCCTCGCGTCCGTTCGCCGGGACTTGAGCGGTCTGAGACCGCGGGGCGTCGGCGTGGAACGAGAATTCGCCGGAGTCCAGTCGCAACAACTCGAAGAGGGCATCCGCCACTTCGTCGCTTCGTCCCACCTCAAAGCCGCACAGGGCCCCCGTGTCGAACCACAGGCGGCCGCCGGGTCGCGTCCCACGAACGTAGAGTTCACCGCTCTTCGAAGTGTCGACCAAGAGTTGAAGCACTTCGGGAAGTGCGACAGTGTCTAGAGAGCCTTTGAGTGACACGGGGAACCTCCGATACCAGTGGTCCTGTCAATATCGGCATCTCCCCGCCGAACTAAAGGCCGTCGTGGCCCCCATCAGCTCTGTCGGACCAAGAGCCCGAGCCGAAACTACTTACGCGGATCCGACTGGTTTACCCCCAGCCAAACTGACGATTCGGCCTTTGGCCGCCCAAATAGTTTCGGCGAGATTTCTAATCGGGACGGCCGTCGATGTGGTGCTCACGGGGCCCTCTACCAGGCCCTATTCGGACGGGTGGGAGAGGGCAGACAGGGCCGCCGCGGACATGGCTTCGAGGGGGGCGGGACGACCAGTCCAGACCTCAACCTGGCGCCCCGCTTGGTGAATGAGCATGCCGAGGCCGTTGACAGAGGCAGCCCCTCGGGCCCGAGCCTCGATCACCAACGGGGTCCGGGCCGGCGCGTAGATCAGGTCTGCGACGAAATGGCTGGACTGCAACCATTCAGACTTCATGCCGAAGGGCAATCCGTCCCCGGCAGCCATCCCGACCGGGGTGGCGTTGACGAGGAGGTCGGCGGCCGCGACCGCCTCTTCCAACCTGCCTGGCTCGGCGCTCGACCCGGCCGCACCGGCCAGCTCGGCGCACTGCTGCGCCGCATCGGGCTTGCGGCCGACGACCGTTACCGAGCCCGCGCCCGCATCCGCCAGGGCCAAAGTCACGGACCGGCCCGCCCCGCCCGCTCCGAGCACCACGCACCGGCGGCCGGCCGGGTCGAACCCTTCGTCGCCTTTGAGGGCATCGATGAAGCCGGCACCATCGGTACTCTCCCCCACCAGCTCACGGTCCGATGACCGGGCCCAGCTGATGGTGTTGACCACTCCCAGTCGCGTGGCGACGGAGCCGAGCCGGTCGACGCCGGCGACCACGTCGGCCTTATGCGGCATGGTGACCGACAGCCCAGCGAGCCCGAGCGTCCTCATGGCCTCGACCGCGGACATGCCGCTGCCTCCGGGCACATGAAAAGCCACGTAGACCCAATCCAATCCCAGGGCGGCGAAGGCGGCGTTGTGGAGCGACGGTGAAAGGGAGTGGCGGACCGGGTCGCCGATCACGGCCGCGACACGGGTCGCGGCTGTGGGACCGCCGAGCGCCCTCAGCAGAGGTTGGCGGCCTGGCACTCTTGTTGAAGCTGGACGAAGCCGTCGGGCGTCGACGCGAACCCGAGCTGGCCGTCAGGGTTGATTTCAACGAAGTAGAGATAGCTCGTCGCAGGCGGTGAAGCGGCCGCCTCAAGCGACGGCACTCCCGGGTTGGCGATCGGCGTGGGTGGCAGACCCTTGTTGATCCTGGTGTTGTAAGGCCCGGCCTCGTCGAGCTGCGCCGCGGTCGGTATGAGCTTCGGGTCGGTAAGGCGCAAGTAGTACGTCTCCGTCGAGTCGGCTCCGAGTGTCATGCCGATGCGCAGCCGGTTGTAAATGACGCTGGCCACCGGGCCGCGGTCTCTGTCCAGCTTGGCCTCCCGTTCCACGATCGAGGCGACCGTGGCCAGTTGGTACGGGGTCTCGTGGAGCCTGGCCGCGGCCGCTTGCAATCCGATGGCGTCGGCCTGCTCGTCGAAGGCCGCGACCATCTGCTGGACGATGTCGATTTCTGACTCTCCCTGCTGGACTGGGTAGGTAGCGGGGAACAGCAGCCCTTCGAGGTTGTCGACTCCCGGCGGCTCGTACGGGCTGCGGACGGTGCCATCGGTGGCGGCGGCGACGAACTTCTCCGCCGAAAGGTGCAAACCGGGCAGGGCGGCCACCGCCTCGCCGATGTCTCGAACGGTGAAGCCCTCCGGAACGACGAGCTTGTCCACGATGAGGGCGGGCCCGCTTTCAAGCGTGGATATGGCGGACTGGTAGCTCGAGTTCTTGGGCAGCGTGTACGACCCGGGGAACATGGGCCCGCTTCCATGGAGCTGCACGTACAGACCGAACAGGGTGGCGTCGTGGATCACGCCGGCCCGACTCAATATTCGCCCGATGTCCGCCGTCGAGGCCCCTTTAGGTATGACGACGGCCACGTTGGGGCCGCGGTGGCCGCTGGGGTCGATCTGGCCTTGGGCCCACAGGAGCCCGGCCCCTACGAGCAGCAACAGCAATGCCACCAGCACGGCAAAGGTTTTGAGAACCCACCTGCCCCGTCGCCTCGGCGCCGTGTGTTGGCGCCGCATAGGTGGTCGGTAGGGTTCGACCGGGTGAGGCTCGGCCTGGTCGGTGTCGCTCACAGCCCGGCCCCGGTCGCAGACCGACGCCTATCCGCCCACGTTTGCAGGATCACCGCGGCCGCTGTCTGGTCGATGATGCCCTTCTGGTCGCGCGCCTTGCGTCCCCCGGCCCGCAGGGCCCGCGACGCGGCCACGGTGGTCAGGCGTTCGTCCACCGTCTCGACTTCCACGGCGACGACCGCTCGGATCTGAGCCAGCTCGTCTAGGACCGCGTCCGCCGCCGGTCCGTTGGAACCGGACATGGAAACGGGTACGCCGACGACGACTCCGACCGCTTCGTAGTCGTCGACTCGAGCGGCCACGGCCCGGTGGTCCGCGCCACGGTCGCCCGATCGACCGATCGCCTCGACCCCGGTAGCCACGATCTGTTCGGAGTCAGTGATCGCCACGCCGATCCGCCGAGATCCGAGATCCAAGCCGATGACCCGTCCCTTCGGGATCATTCGCCGAGGGCTCGGCGGATCTGATCGAGGGCTTCATCCAGGCGGCTGGCGTCCTTGCCTCCCGCCATGGCCTGCTCGGGGTTCTTGCCTCCACCTCCACCGCCGACGGTGCGGGCCGCCTCGGATATCAACTCCGGAGCGGTGGGCGCGCCCCCCTTGGCGACGAGAGCGACCAGAGACGCCTTGGCCCCGTCAGGGCTCCCACCAAGAACCACCGTCTGCAACCCCCCGGCTTGGCGGACGAGCACGGCCAACTCGCGGAGTTGGTCGGGTACGAAACCGTCCACTCGCGCCACCAAATGCCCGTCGACGGCCCCCTCGGCGAGCGACCTGGCCGTGTCCACCAAGCCCGTCTGCTCGGATGCGCGCAGCCGCGCTTCGAGTTCGCGAAAATCGGCCAGCTTCCGCTCCACCGCGGTCCCGACCTCGTCGGGGCGGGACCTGAGCAGGGCCGCCACTTCCGAGATCTGCCTCTCGGCTTCGCGAAGGCGGCCCAGCGTTGCGGTGCCGGTGGTGGCTTCGATGCGACGCAAGTTAGAACCGATCGACCCTTCCGACACGACCTCCACCGGACCGATCTGGCCCAACCGAGCCACGTGGGTGCCTCCGCACAACTCGATGGAGTCGGAGCCGGCCCGCACGACCCGAACCTCGTCGCCGTATTTGTCCGCGAAGAAGGCGATGGCGCCGACCTCGTCGGCGTCGTGCTTGCTCATGACCGCCACGTCGACGGCCTCGTCGGCCAGCACCCGAGCGTTGACGAGGTCTTCGATGCGATGGACCTCATCCGGGGTCACCGGGCTGTAGTGGGTGAAATCGAAGCGAAGCCGGTCCGGGGCCACCAACGACCCCTGTTGCTTCACGTGGTCGCCGAGTACAGCTCTCAGGGCCCAGTGCAGGAGGTGGGTCCCCGTGTGGTTGCGGCGGATGGCGTCCCGTCGCGCCGCGTCGATGGCAGCCGTCGCCGTCTGCCCGTCCCGCATCTCACCCTCTTCGATGGTCGCCGTGTGGCGGGTGAGGCCCGGTAAGGCGTACGTCGTGTCGACCACCCGGGCCCGGCCCGTATCGGTCTCAATCAGCCCGGTGTCGCCGACCTGGCCTCCGCCCTCGGCGTAGAAAGGGGTGACGTCGAGAAAGATCTCGACCTGGGCTTCTCCGGTCTCTAGGACGGCGACCACAGTCGCGGTTGCGGCGTTGTCGGTGTAGCCGACGAAGCGGGTCGGCCCGTGGTCCTTCAGCACCGTCCGGTAACTTTCGAGGAGGTCGGCCGAGCTCGAGGGTCGAGCCTTTCCCCCCGACTTCGACTGCTCGCGCTGGCGCCGCATCGCTTCCCCGAACCCAGCGTCGTCGACCGCGGCCCCCCGCTCCGCCGCGATTTCCCGGGTCAGCTCGACCGGAAATCCGTGGGTGTCGTGCAGACGAAACGCGACATCGCCCGACACGGTCTTCCCTTGACCCGCCAGCTCTGTCTCCAACATCGCCAGCCCAGAACGCAAAGTGGCCCGAAAGCGCGCCTCTTCCCGCTCAGCCACGCCCGTGACGAAGTCGGCGTTACGAGCCAGTTCGGGGTAGGACTCCCCCATAGCACCGACCGACGCCGCGACCAACGCCGGGGTCACCGGCCGTTCCACACCTAAGGCGTAGGCCTGGCGCACGGCCCGGCGGATCAGGCGCCGGAGGACGTAGCCACGATCCTCGTTGCTCGGGAACACCCCGTCCGCGATGAGGAACGTCATGGACCTGGAATGGTCGGCCAGTATGCGCAGCGACACGTCGACTTCGGCGTCGTCGCCATAGGCACGCCCCGTGAGGCGCTCGGCTTCGGCGATGATCGGTCGTATGACATCGGTCTCCCAAACCGACGGCACGTCTTGGAGGACCATGAGGATGCGTTCGAGGCCGGCGCCGGTGTCGATGTTCGGCCTAGGCAGCGGCACGAGGCTGGCGTCGGGCTGGCGGTCGTATTGCATGAACACCAAGTTCCAGATCTCGACGAAGCGCTCCTCGCCCCCGCCGCCGGCCGGGCCTCCGTCGGGACCCCAGTCAGGTCCTCGGTCGTAGTAGATCTCGGAGCAAGGCCCGCACGGGCCGGTCTCACCCATCTCCCAGAAGTTGTCGTCGTCCATCCGCTGGATCCGCCCTGACGGCACTCCGATGCCGTCCCGCCAGATGTCCGCGGCGTCATCGTCGTCTCGGTAGACGCTCACCCAAAGCCGATCGCCGTCCATCTTGAACGTATGGGTCAGCAGCTCCCACGCCAGGGGGATGGCGCGCTCCTTGAAGTAGTCGCCAAAACTGAAGTTGCCCAACATCTCGAAGAAGGTCAGGTGTCGGGTCGTCCGTCCGATGAGGTCGATGTCATCGTGCTTGCCCCGGATCCTCACGCACTTCTGAATGCTCGTCGCCCGCGGGTACGGTGGCCGCTCCTCGCCGAGGAAGTACGGGATGAACTGGTTCATCCCGGCGTTGGTAAACAGCGGAGCCCGGGGGTGATGCGGGATCAGCCCCGCCGACGCCACCGCGACGTGCCCCTCGTCGACGAAATACTGCGTGAAGGCGCGGCGAAGCGCGTTGGCGTCCATGCTGACCAACAGATTAGGGCCTGCCGGGCGGCTGCCTACCCCGCACCGGCGAATCGGCCCGCAGCTCCGCTTCCCGCTCGTGCATGGCGCTGCGCCCCTCGCGAAGGGCGGCCTTGACCTCGCCCGGAAGCACCTTGACCCGGTTGACCGCACCGCCGCCTAGCCCGGCGGGGGTGTACCTCGCCAGCACCGACTTCACTTTGCGCTGCGCCCACAAAGACCCGCCGACCCCGACGGCCAGACCCGCCCCCATCCACCTGACCCTCTTGATCATCAGCCCGCCTTACGCATCCGCTTGCCGGCCCGGGCGGTCCCGGCGCCGATCGCCATCACCTTGATCAGGGGAGTCGCCAGGGCGGCGTGGGCCAGCCGGCTGGCCGACCCCACAGTCTCGGTTATGGCCTCGGCCGAACCGACCAGGTCATCGACCCTCTGCAGTTCTCCCCTCGCCCGGGCAATGGTGTCCTCGGCGTCGCCCAGCACCAACGAAGCGTGGTCGGCGAGCTCGTCCGCGAGCGCCTGCAGCTCCAGCGCACTCCGCCTCAAGGACACGGCCGCGCCCACGAGGACCGCCACCACGACGGTCGACATAGCGGCGACGCCAATGGCGACAGCCCCGGACGCGGTAATCGTGGCGATCAAGGGCAGTCAGCCTACCCGCCGCCATAGCCCCGATCGCGGAGCCAACGGGCCACGCGGTCGGGTTCATCGCCGTGACTCGACGGCTCGTAGTAAGGACGCCCCTCCAAGTGTTGCGGCCGGTACTCCTGCTTCACCCAGCCGCGATCGTCGTCGTGCGGGTATTGATAGCCCTTCCCGTGACCCAACCGGGCCGCCCCCCGGTAGTGGGCGTCTCGCAAATGGGCCGGGACCTGCCCGGCCGGCTGGTCAGCGACGTCGGCCTGCGCCGCGCTCAAGGAGGTGATGACGCTATTGGATTTGGGGGCGCTGGCCAGATGGATGACCGCTTGGGCCAGATTGAGCTGGGCCTCCGGCAGACCGACGAACTCCACCGCCCGGGCGGCGGCGTCCGCAATGAGGAGGGCTGTGGGGTCGGCCATGCCGACGTCCTCGCTGGCCAGGATCACGAGGCGGCGGGCGACGAACCGGGCGTCCTCCCCGGCGGCGAGCATTCGGGCCAACCAGTAAAGGCTGGCGTCGACGTCCGATCCCCGGATCGACTTGATGAAGGCGCTGACGACGTCGTAGTGGTCGTCCTCCTCGTAGCGAATCGCCCGGGCGTTGCGCGCCATTTCCACGTCGGCGCCGGTGACTTTCGGTCCAGCTGCTATGACGACGGCAACTTCGAAGGTGGTGAGGGCAGCGCGAGCGTCTCCGTCTACCAACCCGACCACCGTCGCCACCACGTCCGGCTCCGCCGACACCCCTTCCCGGACCAGGGCTCGCTCCATTATCTCCGTCAGTTCGCTGTCATCGAGAGGTTCCAGGCGAAAAAGACTGGACCTGCTCAGCAGCGGTGCGTTGACAGAGAAGAAGGGGTTTTCTGTCGTGGCTCCGATGAGCACGAGGGTCCCGTCCTCAACGGAGGGGAGGAGGGCGTCCTGCTGGGACTTGTTGAAGCGGTGGACCTCGTCGAGGAACAGAATCGTGCCGCGACCCTGCTCCGCGAGCAGTTGTCGGGCACCGGCGACTGTGTCCCTGACGTCCTTTACCCCCGCCGTGACTGCCGACATCGGGACGAACGCCTTCTTGGTGGCGCCGGCGATGACCTGGGCCAAAGTGGTCTTGCCCGTACCGGGGGGACCCCACAGGATCACCGACGAGAGCCGGTCTGAATCGATCAGGGCCCGCAACGGCCGGCCGGGTGCGATGAGGTGGCTCTGGCCGACCATCTCGTCGAGACTCCTCGGGCGCATCCGGGCGGCCAGAGGAGCCTGGGCCGCCAAGCGCTCGTTGAGCGACGCCGTGAACAGGTCGTCGGTCACTGGTCCTGGCTCATTGAGGACCCGATCGAGGATCTCGCACAGGTCCGGCCGGGCCCGCTTCTCCACTCAGGCCAGCCGCTTTCGTAAGTGCAACACCCGGCGGTCCTCTTGCCGCTCAGCCGAGGCGTTTTCGGACCTCCTCTATCACTGCGGCCATCTCGACGGTTTCCTGGTCGCCCGATTGCTGTAGGTCCTTGATGGCCACCTGCCCGCTGGCCGCTTCCTCGGGGCCGATCACTAAGGCCAGCCGGGCCCCGGAACGGTCCGCCGCTTTGAATTGGGCCTTCGGCGACCGGCCGTCGAAGGCCCGATCGGCCCTGAGACCGGCCGCCCGGAGCTGCGCGGTCAAGTCGCGGGCGGCGTCACCTCCGGCGAAGTCGACCACGAAAACGTCCAGGTGCCGGCCTGCGGCGAGCGCGGCCAGTCGACCTTCGGCTTCGACGGCCAAGAGGGTCCGATCGACGCCCAGCGCGAATCCGACCGCGGGCGTCTCGGGTCCGCCCATGGCCGATACCAAGCCGTCGTATCTACCCCCGCCACCCAAGCCGTTCTGGGCCGAGTCCAAGGCCAGGCCGGCGTATTCGAAGGTGGTCCGCGTGTAGTAGTCGAGACCCCGCACCAACGTGGTATCGACGGTGTAGGCGATCCCGAGGGCGTCGAGTCCAGTCCGTACTCGAGCGAAGTGGGCCGCGCAGTCGTCACACAAATGGTCCAGCTGCCGAGGAGCGCCGGCCACCACCTCCTGGCAAGCCGGTCGCTTGCAGTCGAGCACCCGCAGCGGATTCTCCTCGAAGCGGCCCTGATGCTCCTCACACAACTCCGACCGGTGATCAGTCAGATATGAAAGGAGCAGCGCCCGGTAGGCGGGTCGGCAGGTCCCGTCACCGAGCGAATTGAGGAGCAGCTCAACCCGAGTGGCGCCGACCGCGGCGTAGAACTCCCACCCAAGGGCGATGACTTCTACGTCTAGGTCGGGGTCGGCGCTGCCCAGCGCCTCGATTCCCACCTGACGGAACTCCCGGTAGCGCCCCGCCTGGGGGCGCTCGTAGCGGAAGTTGGATCCTGCGTACCACGACTTCCAGGGCACGGGCGGGCGGTGCTGGATGAAGGCCCGCACGACCGACGCGGTGACTTCCGGACGCAGGGCCAGGTGCCGGCCCCCCTTGTCCATGAAGTCGTACATCTCCTTGCGCACCACGTCGGTGGACGCACCGACCCGCTGGAAAACAGCCAGGTCCTCGAACGTCGGCGTGATGATCAGCCCGTACCCGGCCGCCTCGACGATACCGGCAAACCTCGCGACCAGCCCTTCCCAAGGGCCAGAGTCGGCGGGCAATACGTCGAATGTCCCCGGCGGGCTCCTCAGCTCTGGCACGACACATCAGGGTACCGGGACCAGAACGTGGGCCTTCCAACCGGCCGGCATCTCCCGGGAGGAGGGAGCTGGGCATCGAACCAGCCGGCTGTGCTTACAGGAGGGACCTGGGCATCGAACCGGCCGGCGTCCGCCCTTCGGGCGAAAACGACCGCCCTCTCGATCCCCAGCCCCTCCCTTCGCTCCACCGGGGCGCTCCATAGCCCGGCCAACGCCCGGCGAGGCCTCCCCGTCCGACGGGCCAGACGTGAAACGACTCTCAGTTCCCGCAGTTTGAAAGGAAGCGCTGTCAGTTGCCGCGGTTGGGGAGGACGCGGTAGGCGTCGTACACGCTGTCGATGCGCTTGAGCGCCGACAGCAACGAGTCCAAGTGGGCCGGGTCGGCCAGCTCGAACTCGAAGCGCATGCGGCTGACCCGGTCGGGTCCCGTGAGCGAGTCGCTCCGCAAGATGTTGAGATGGTTATCGGAGACGACCTTCCAGACGTCGACGCCGAGGCGGGTGCGGTCCAGAGCCTTTAGCTCCACGGCGGCGACGAAGCTGCCCGTGCTCTCCCGGTCCCACTCCACTTCGATCATCCGCCCGACCTCCCCTGCGGACAAGGAAGCGGCATTGGCGCAGTCGCTACGGTGGACGCTGACGCCTCGGCCACGGGTCACGAAGCCAATGATCTCGTCCCCGGGTACGGGGGTGCAGCACCTGGACAGCCGAACCATCAAGTCGTCGAGACCTTCCACGTGGATGCCGACGCTCTGGCGACTGCTGCGCCGCGGCTGGCGAGCGGTGCTCGGGATCTGCTCTTCGTGCTCGCCGCCGCGCAACTCGCGAGCGACGCGCTGGGCGATCGACTGGGCCGACACGTGGCTCTCGCCGACCGCCGCGTACAGGGCTTCGAGGTCGACGTAGTTGAGGGCTTCCGCCACCCCGATCAGCACTTGGGAGCTGGCCAGCTTCTGCACTGGAAGCCCTTCCTTGCGTAGGGCCTTCGTCAACTCCTCCCGACCGGTCTCGATGGCGTCCTCTCGTCGTTCCCGGCTGAACCACTGCCTGATCTTGTTGCGAGCCCGCGGGCTCCCCACGATCTTGAGCCAGTCTCGGCTCGGCCCCGCCGACGGGACTTTCGAAGTGAATATCTCTATGGTGTCGCCTGACGTCATCTGCGAATCCAGGGGCACCAGCCGCCCGTTGACCCGGGCGCCGATGCACCGGTGGCCGACCTCGGTGTGGATGGCGTAAGCGAAGTCGATGGGGGTCGACTGCACGGGCAGGGAAATGACGTCGCCCTTGGGCGTGAACACGTAGACCTCGTCGGTGTCGAGGTCGAGCTTGAGCGTCTCGAGGAACTCGGCCGGGTCGCTACTGTCGGCCGACCAGTCGACGATGCGCTGGAGCCACACCACGTCCGCGGACGACGACTGCTCCTTGTAGCCCCAATGGGCGGCGATGCCCCACTCCGCTCGGTTGTGCATCTCGTTGGTTCGGATCTGAGCTTCGAGAGCCTTGCCCTGGGGGCCCACGACGGTGGTGTGAAGCGACTGGTACAGGTTGAACTTGGGGGTGTTGATGTAGTCCTTGAACCGGCCGGACACGGGGGCCCACGCCCCGTGAATCGCGCCCAAAGCGGCCCAGCAGTCCTTGACCGAGTCGACGAGGATCCGCACGCCGACCAGGTCATAGATCTCGTCGAACTCCTTGCCCTTGACCACCATCTTCTCGTAGATCGAGTAGAGGTGCTTGGGGCGGCCGGTGACCTGGGCCTCGATGCGGGCCCCTCCCAGCCGGTCGCAGACCTCGCCGATGACCTGCGTCAGATAGACGTCGCGCTCCGGCGCCCGGGTGGCGACCATCTGCTCGATCTCGGCGTAGCGCCGCGGGTGCAGGGCGGCAAACGCCAGGTCCTCGAGCTGCCACTTGATGTCCTGGATGCCGAAACGGTGGGCCAGCGGAGCGTAGATGTCGAGGGTCTCCTGGGCGCTGCGCTTCTGCTTCCACTCCGGCATGGCCGCAATGGTCTGCATGTTGTGCAAGCGGTCGGCCAGCTTGATCAGAAGGACCCTCGGGTCCTTGGCCATGGCCACCAACATCTTGCGCATGGTCGCAGCCTGCTGAGCCTGGCGAGAGTCGAACCGGACCCGGTCGAGCTTGGTCACGCCGTCCACGATCGACGCCACGTCGACGCCGAACTCGATCTCTATCTCGTCCAACCCGAACCCGGTGTCCTCGACGGCGTCGTGGAGGATGGCAGCCGCGATCGTGGTGTCGTCGAGCCCGAGGCCGGCCAGGATGGTGGCGACGGCCAGAGGGTGCGATATGTAGGCCTCCCCGGAGCTGCGCAGCTGGCCCTCGTGGGCCTTGGCCGCGGCTTCGTAGGAGCGGACTATCAGCGCGGTCGGGTCCCGCGGGTGGCGGGCCCGAAAAGCGCTCAGCAGAGGCTGCAGGGCATCGGCAGTTTGGACCTGGCGTCGCCACGGCAGAACCCGCTCGACCGTCGCCACGGCCCGAGCCCGGTTGGCGCCGTCCCCGCGGCTCACGTCTGCGTCTTCCTATTCATAGTTGAGTAAGGAAACGGTATCGAGGCCTTCGAGCTTCCCGCGGCCACCCAGGAAAGCCAGCTCCACGATGCACCCCACGCCAACCGGCTCGGCTCCCAACCGGCGCACGAGGCGAGCCGTGGCGGCTGCGGTGCCGCCGGTGGCCAAGACGTCGTCGATGATCAAAGCCCTCTCTCCGCCTGTCAGTGCATCCTGGTGGACTTCCAGCGAATCGGTGCCGTATTCCAGCTCGTAGGTCTCGGCGTGCACCAACCACGGGAGCTTCCCCGCCTTGCGGACCGGCACGAACCCGGCGCCCAGGCGGATGGCGACGGGTGCTGCGATTATGAACCCGCGCGCCTCGACCCCGAGTACCTTGTCGACCCGACGATCGCCGAAGGCGGCCGCCAGCAGTTCGACGCATTCGGCCAAGGCGGCGGCATCCGACAGCAGGGGCGTGATGTCCTTGTACACCACCCCGGCCTTGGGAAAGTCCGGGATGTCCCGGATCAGGTCCTTCAGCCAACTGTTGGCGCCCTCCATGGCTCCACGGTACAGGTGCTCCGGAGTCCGCTGGCGCATGAGCGCTTACTGCGTCAGCGCCGGCGACCCTTCTTGCGGGGGCGGGGCGGAGGCTTGGTCCCCGACCTCGCCGGCGCGGATGTCCGCAAAGGAATGGACCCCGTGGGCGCGCCGCCATCGGAGGCGTCAGAGCCATAGGGCTCCTCCTCGGGAACATCAACCTCGCTTCGTCGGCCGTCGTCGAGCTCCAGAGTCGACGCACGTGGGCTCGAGCCCGTCGTCGCCAAGCCCAGAACTCCGCTCAGATCCCCGCTCGCGGCGGCCGCCGGGGTGATTCGGCGCCCGCTCGTGCCAGCCGCCATCCGGCGCCTGATCTCCGCGTAGCGCGGCTCTCTCTCCTTGAGCACCGCGAGCAGAGGCGAAGCGATGAAGATCGACGAGTAAGCCCCCGTGGTCAACCCGACGAACAGGGCCAACCCGAAGTCGTCGAGGGCGGTGGCGCCCAGGATCCAAGCGCCTACCACCAGGATCGAGAGGATCGGGAGAATGGCGACCAGCGAGGTGTTGAGGGAACGGGCCAGCACCTGGTTCATGGAAAGGTTGACCGTGTCGGTGTAGGTCAGCCGGTTGGTGGACGCCAAGCCTCGCGTGTTCTCCTGGACGCGGTCGAACACGACGATGGTGTCGTACAGGGAGTAGCCGAGGATGGTGAGGAAGGCCACGACCGTGTCGGGGCTCACTTGGAACCCGGAAAGCGAGTAGATCCCGGCCGTCACGAGAATGTCGTGGACCAAGGCGAAGAGCGCGGCCAGGGCCATCTTGCCCTCGAAGCGCAACCATATGTAAACCGAGACCAGGACCAGGAAGATGATGACGGCCTTGACAGCCTTGTTGGTGATGTCGGAGCCCCACGACGGACCGATGTCGTTGAGCTGAACGTCATTGGGCGAAACGCCCGCCATTTTCGCCAAGGCATCGGTCACGGTTTCGACGTTGCCGGTTTCGCCGGTGAACTTGGCCGCAGCCGCCACTTGGACCGTGCGCTGATGGGTCTGGGTGTTGGTCAGGATCTGAATGGTGGATTGGCCGAAACCGGGAACGGCGGCGCCGACCACGCTGCGGGCTTCAGCTACCGACGCCGTCGAGGGGACGTCCCACACGGTGCCGCCCTTGAAGTCGATCGAGAAGTTGAGGCCACGCGTCCCTAGAGATACGAGGCCGACGAGGATCACCAGCCCCGAAATGGCGAACCACCGCTTCCATCTCCCGGCGAAATCGAAAGAGGTCTCGCCCCGGAACAGACGCAGAAAGGCGTTGGGGCGACCGACGGCCACTCAGGCCTCCCTCGTCACGGTCCGGCCGCCCAGCCCACGAGCGATCCCGAACATCCTGTTCTCCACGAAGCCGCGGCGTCGACCGACCAGGATCACGGCCGGTCGAATGAAGAAATAGGCGGTGAAGACGTCGAGCAGGGTCGAAAGCCCGAGGGTGAAGGCGAAGCCCTTCACGTCACCGACGGTGAGGAGGTACAAGATGAGAGCAGCCAGGAAGGACACCGAGTCCGCGGTCAGCACGGTCCTGAAAGCGCGCGCGAAACTCCGCTCCACCGACTGCCTGACCGTGCGGCCCGCCCGCACCTCGTCTTTGAGTCGTTCGAAGTACACCACGTATGAGTCCACGGTTATACCGACGGACACAATGATGCCCGTGACACCGGCCAGAGTCAGGGTCAGGGGGTGGCTCGACTGGCTGAGCTGGGCGAGGATCGAGAACAAGATCGCCCCGCCCACGCCCAAGCCGATGAGCACCACCAGAGCTAGAGCGCGGTAGTAGATCAGCATGTACAGCATCACCACCACGATCCCCCCGATGCCGGCCAACAGGCCGGCCCGCAGGGAATCCTTGCCGATGGTGGCGGACACGGTCTGCACCGACTGGGGTACGAAGCGGACCGGAAGCGAGCCGTATTTGAGCACGAGGGCCAGATCGGACGCTTGCTTCTGGGTGAAGGGGGCGGAGCTGGAGCCGCTGATCACGGCCACCCCGTTGAAGCTCGAAGCCTGGATGGTGGGGGCGGACTGGACCACGCCGTCGAGCTCTATGGCTTCCATGCTCTGATAGGGCGGGTTGCTCGGATCTTGCTGGTAGAACGGGTAGCGCTCCGACGCGATCTTGTCGAACTCGGTGGCGCCCGAGCTGGTGAACGTCACTTGGACCTCGAAGCCTCCGCCGGCGGTCGGGGCGATGATGCTGGTGTTGGAGACGACGTTGCCCTTCATATCGGCCGGGCCGAGCACGTAGCGGGCAGAGTTGTCGTAGTAGGGCAGGATGACGCTGTTGGCCGCGGAGTCGGCGGAGATCGGGGTGGTGGGCAACAACGCCGCAGTGGAGGAGCTGCAGTCGGCCTGGGTCACCCCGCTCGCGGGAGCGACGGTGGTGCTCGGGGTGGTCGTGCTCGGGGTGGTCGTGCTCGGGGTGGTCGTGGATGCGGTCGAGCCGGCTGCGGGGAAGCTGTAGGCAGCCAGTTGCACCTTCGATGAAGGCACCGCCAGCGCGGACTTCGAAGTCGTGGCGCTCGTCGGCCCCGTCGTAGAGGTCGCCTTGGTCGTGCTGGTGACCTTGGATGTGGTGGCGCTGGTCGGCTTGGTCGTCGAGGCGGTCGAAGACGGCTTGGTCGTCGACGTCGACTTGGGGGCGGTCGTCGACGTCGTGGGCGTGGCGGCGACCGGGATGATGCAATCCACGGGCCGGAAGTACAGGGTCGCCGTCTCTCCCAGGATCTTCAGGGCCGCCTGGGGATCCTTGATGCCGGGCAGGTCGATCACGACGTCGCTGCCCTGACGGGACACGGCCGAGTTCCCCACGCCGAGGCCGTTGACCCGGTTGTCGATGATGTTGACTGCCTCCTGCAACTCGGCCGCGGTGGCCGTCCCCTGAGGCTTCAAGACCACCGAAACGCCGCCGCGGAGGTCGAGGCCGAGGAGGATGGAGTGCCCGGCGAGGATCGTCCCTCCGAGGGACAGCACGGCGACCATGATCATGCCAAGGAGGGACCACACCAGGCTGCGCCGCATTGCTTAGACGTCGCCGGATAGCGGCGGGTCGGGATCCGCGTCGCCGGGCTGTGGCAAGGTGTGGTCTTCTTCGTCGGCGGCGGGCGGCAGCTGGGCGGGGTCGTCTCTGGGGGTGACGTCCCATTCGTCGTCATCCGGCTCCGGATCCTGGGCGACGGCCGCGCCGGGGTGAACGTTGATCGCCCGCCTCAAGAAGGTCAGCACCACGTCGGGCGCGACCTCGACCTCGGCCACCTCGGAGTCCAGCGCCACGATCTTGCCGTGGATGCCGCCGGCCGAGATCACGAGGTCGCCAACGTCGAGCTGTTTGGCGGTGACCTGCTGCCGCTTGAACTTCTGCTGGCGGGGCCGGATGAAGAAGATGTAGGCGCCGGCGAACACGAACACGATGAGCAGCAGGGACAGCTCTGACGACCCACCCGACTTGCTTTTGCCCGTGGTGGTAGGAGAGGTCGAGGCGATGAGGGCGTGGAGAATGTGCATTTAGGCGGGAGTGTCCATCCGAGAGGGGGACCGGAGGACATTAGCGCAGCGGCCTGGGGTCCCACGCTTCAGCCACCTGACGGCGCAACCTCGTCAGCGTGCCCGCGGTCACCGATTCTCGTATCCTTTCGAAGAGATCGAGCATCCAGGTCAGGTTGTGGATCGTGAGCAGGCGACCTGCGGCGGGCTCGCCGACGTTGAGCAGGTGCCGCAAATAGCCGCGACTGAAGCGGGCGCAGACCTGGCAGTCGCACGCCCCGTCGAGCGGCCCATCGTCGGCGGCGTGGCGGGCCGCCCTGACCGAGAGCCGACCGCTCGAAGTGAGCGCGGTCCCGTGGCGGGCCAGGCGGGTCGGGAGGACACAGTCGAACATGTCCACCCCGAGCGAGACGGCTTCGACGATCGATATCGGGTCGCCCACCCCCATCAGGTAGCGCGGTCTGTCCTGGGGTAGCGGGCCCACCGCGGCCGCCAGGGCGGGAAGCATCTCGCCTCGGGTCTCACCAACCGACAGGCCTCCGACGGCGTAACCGTCGAAGCCCATGGCTACCGTCTCGGCCGCACACTCGGCCCGAAGATCGGGTGACAGCCCGCCCTGCACGATGCCAAACAGGCTCTGATCGCTTCGGATGTGGACGCCGCGGGCGCGACCGGCCCAAGCGAGCGTCCGCTTGGCCGCCAGCCGGACTTCCTCGTCAGACGCGGGAAGGCCGCAGCAGACGTCGAGGACCATCTGTATGTCGGCGCCGATCTGTTCTTGCACGCCAACTGCGTCCTCGGGGGTAAGGCGGTGGGTGGACCCGTCGTAGGTCGAGCGGAACGTCACCCCGTCGTCGTCGACTCGCGGGCCGAGAGAGAAGACTTGATACCCGCCGGAATCCGTGAGCATCAGGCCGCCCCAACCGGTGAAGCGGTGCAGGCCGCCCAGGTCGGCGATCACCTCGGCTCCGGGGCGCAGCATCAAGTGATAGGCGTTGGCGAGGAGCAGTTGCGGGCCCAACGCCTCGAGGTCGGCAGAGTCCAGGAGGCGAACGGCTCCCCTCGTGGCCACGGGCATGAAGCACGGCGTGGTGAAGGTCCCCCGAGCCGTGGTGACGAGCCCCGCTCGGGCCGCTCCATCTTCGGCCTGCACCTCGAGCACGGCGGGTGTCACGCGCCCGGCCCTGCTCTCTCCCCCGGAAGGGAGCGGCGGCCGACGATCATGGCGTCACCGAACGAGAGGAACCGGTAGCCGGCCGCCAACGCTGTCTCGTACAGCCGACGCCAGCGCGGCCCGCAAAATGCTTCCAGCATCAGCAGCAGCGTCGAGCGCGGCAAGTGGAAGTTCGTGAGGAGTACGTCGACGACCGCGAAGCGGAAGTCCCCGCGGATGAAAAGATCGCTGGAGCCTTCCATGGTTCCCGTCGCGGCCGCGGTCTCGAGCGCCCTGACGGTGGTCGTTCCCACCGCCACCACGCGCCGGGCCGTCCGGCACGCTTCCCACGTTTCGACAGGGACCCGGTACCGCTCCCTGTGAATGGCGTGCTCTTCGGCCCGATCGGCGACGACGGGCTTGAAGGTGGCGAGCCCGATGGCCAGGTCGACGGCATGAACTTCGACGCCTCGAGCCCGGCACCGGTCGAGGACCTCGTCGGTCAGGTGCAATCCCGCGGTCGGAGCGGCCACGGATCCGGGTCGATCGGCGTAGACGGTCTGGTACCGGCCCGGATCCTGCAGCGGGGCGCGGATGTAGGGCGGCAGGGCCACGGTTCCGGAGGTCTCGATTACGTGGACGGGATCGGCCAGGAAGCGCACCCTCCTTTGGCCGCCGTCCAACCGCTCCCCCACTTCGACCGCACCGGCCGTCCCCGGGGCGGCTGTCAGCACCGTCCCGGGCGCCAGGCGCCGGCCCGGACGCACCAGCGCCGTCCACGACCTGCGGTCGTCGCCTTCCTGCTCGAGCAGGAGCACCTCGGCGGCACCTCCGGTCGCCTTGAACAGGCGCAGCCGGGCCGGAACGACCCGAGAACTGTTGACGACGAGCACGTCGCCCTCACCGAGGAGTTCTGGAAGGTCCCGCACGTGGCGGTGGGCCACGGCCGCACCGGGGTCGGTGGCGTCGAGCAACCGGGCCGAGTCTCTCGGCTCGAGCGGGAGCTGGGCGATCGCCTCATCGGGGAGCTCGTACTCGGGGACCTCCACAGCCCTCACGGTCTAGCCGATGGGCCGGCGGGGTCGTCGCTAACAGCCCGAGCCGGCTCTTCAGATCAGAACAGGCCTGGTTCGACGTCCTCTGCCGAAGTCGCGGGGGTTGCGGCCGCGAGCGGGGGGGCTTCCAGCCCGAGGTGCTGCCAGGTGGCCGGCAGCGCCACCCGGCCCCGGGGCGTCCGCATGAGCAGGCCCAACTGCAGCAGGTAGGGCTCGTACACGTCCTCGACCGTGTCGGTCTCCTCCCCGACGCTCACGGCCAGGGTGGACAGGCCGACGGGGCCGCCCCCGAATCGGGAGCAGACGGCGTCGAGTATGGCCCGGTCGACCTTGTCCAAGCCCAGGTCGTCCACCCCGAACAACTCCAGCCCGGCGCGCGCCACCGTCAGGTCGACCGTCCCGTCGCCGCGCACCTCCGCGAAGTCGCGAACCCGCTTGAGCAGCCGGTTGGCGATGCGGGGTGTGCCGCGCGAACGGCGGGCGATCTCAGCCGCGCCGGCGTGATCGACCTCCACTTCCAATATGGATGCGGAGCGGCGGATTATCGAGTCCAGTTCGCCGGGGTCGTAGTAGTCCAGGCGGGCCACGAAACCGAACCGGTCCCTCAGCGGCCCGGTTATCAGACCCGTCCTGGTCGTCGCCCCCACCAGGGTGAAACTCGGCAGATCCAGCCGGATGGTCCGGGCGCTGGGCCCCTTGCCCAGGACGATGTCGAGCTGGAAGTCCTCCATCGCCGGGTACAGGATCTCCTCGACGGCCCGGCCCAGGCGATGGATCTCGTCGATGAACAGCACGTCGCCTTCGACCAGGTTGGTCAAGATGGCCGCCAGGTCCCCCGCCCGCACCAGCGCGGGTCCAGAGGTGACCCGGAATCCAGCCCCCATCTCGTTGGCGACGATTCCAGCCAGGCTGGTCTTGCCCAGGCCTGGAGGACCGGCAAAGAGCAGGTGGTCAGCAGGCTGCTGCCGACGCCGAGACGCTTCCAACATGATCTCGAGGTGCTCTTTGAGCTGCGACTGGCCGACGAACTCGGCCAGGTGCCGAGGCCGCAGCGTCACCTCCTCCGCCGACTCGACTGGATCGGCGGCCCCGGCGACCGTCCGAGGCATCCCCTCTTCCCTCACCCCCGATGCCCTTTCACCTGGACGCGGCCAGCTCCCGCAGGGCCAGGCGGACCTGATCTTCGATCCGGCCTTCGGCCGGGAGCCGGGCCAGGGCGTGGCGGATCTCGTCGGCCCCGTAGCCGAGGCTGGCCAGCGCGTTGCGTACCTCGGCCCGGGTGCTCGCTGTCACCGACGCCGCGCTGCTGTGACCGTTGCCGTTGCCGTCGAGTCCAGAGACCAGGCGAAGGTCGGACTCGTCCAGGTCCATGTCCAATCGCGACTTGAGCTCCACCAAAAGTCTGGTGGCCGTCTTCTTCCCGATACCCGGCACGAGCATGAGGGCGTCGGCGTCATCGGTCTCGACGGCCCGGCGCAGCGCGGCCGGCGAGTGGACCGAAAGCAGCGCCAGTGCGACGGCGGGGCCGATCCCGTGCGCGCCTATCAGGGACTCGAAGCAGCTTCGCTCTTCTCGGGTGGGGAAGCCGTAAAGAACGATGGCGTCCTCCCGGACGTGGGTGTGGACGTGCAAGAACGCGGCGCTCCCGGGCGGCCCGAACTGGCCGACCGCGCCGGCAGGCACCACCACCCGGTATCCGACCCCGCCGACTTCCACCAGGACCTCCGCCGACAAGCCGGCCCGGGCCGCCCGGTCGAGGATCACTCCCCGCAGGGACCCGATCACGAGCGGGCCTCCGCCACCGCGCTGCGAAGACCGCACCCGGTCAGGTGGCAGATGGCCAAGGCCAGGGCGTCGGCCCGGTCGGCCGGACGGGGCTGCTCGTCCAAATCGAGCAGGACCTGCACCATCGACTGCACTTGCTGCTTCGACGCGGCGCCGTAGCCGGCCACCGCCAGCTTTACCTCGTTGGGGCTGTACTCGGCGACGGGACATCCGATGCGCGCCGCCGCAACCAGCGCCAGACCGCTGGCCTGGCCGACCGACATTGCGGTGCGAGCGTTGACTTGGAACAGCACCCGCTCCACCACCATGACGTCGGGACTGAGCTCGGCCAGCAGCTCGCACAAGTCGGTCCACAGCCCGCTCAAGCGCTCGCTCAGCGGCCGATCGGTTGGGGTCGTCAGGTGGCCGTAGGCCACCACTTGCAGCTGCCCCCCCTCGCTGCGGACGGCCCCGTAGCCACAGCGCGACAGGCCCGGATCGATCCCGAGGGCGAACACCCGTTCGAAGCTAGCAGGATGGGGTACGACGATGGTGGACCAAACCAGCCGAAATCAGGTCTCCACCAGGTCCAGGATCGAATCCGGTATGTCGAAGTTGGCGAACACATTTTGCACGTCGTCGTGCTCCTCGAGCAGGTCGACCAAGTGCAGGACCTTCTTGGCGTCCGACTCGTTGTCCAAGGCCACCGTCGACGAGGCCACCATGGTCGCTTCCGCCGACTCGACCGCGATCCCGGCCTCCTCGATTGCGGCTTTGACGACCATCACGTCGCTCGGGGGCGTCGTCACTTGCCAGTGGTCGCCGGCGTCAGTGATGTCCTCGGCTCCGGAGTCGAGCGCCACCAGCATCAGGTCGTCCTCCATAACCTCCGCCCCCCCCTTGCCACCTTTCTTGGCCAGCAGCAGGACCCCTTTCCGTTCGAACTGCCAAGAAACCGCGCCGGGCTCCGCCATGGATCCCCCGTTCTTGGAGAAGGTGGACCTGATGTCGGAACCGGTCCGGTTTCTGTTGTCGGTCAGGCACTCCACGATCACGGCCACCCCGCTCGGCGCGTAGCCCTCATAGGAAACCTGCTCGTACCGGACCCCCTCGAGCTCGCCCGTGCCCCGCTTGATGGCCCGCTCGATCGTGTCGAGAGGAACCGAAGCTTCCCGGGCCTTCTGGTACATGGTCCGCAAGGTCGGGTTGGAGTCCTGGTCCCCGCCGCCTTCTCGCGCCGCCACTTCCACCTGACGGATGAGCTTGGCGAACAGCTTGCCGCGCGCCTGGTCGGCCGCCCCTTTCTTGTGCTTGATCGTCGCCCATTTGCTATGACCGGACATCGCTACCTGCCTCCTCGTGGCTGCGGGCCTGGGTGGATAGGGCCGGGGTTCCGGCCACCGCGTTCTTCAAGAACTTCTCGTGCAGCCGAGGGTCGCCCGACAGTTCGGGGTGGAACGCGGCCACCAGGATCCGCCCCTGCCGGCACAGCACCGGGCGAGCCACTCCACGCGCGTCGGTGACCGTCGCCAGGACCTCGACGTCGGGACCGACCCGTTCGACGACCGGCGCCCGGATGAACACGGCGTGGAAGTCCTCGGCCAGACCATCGACTTTCAGGTCCGTTTCGAACGAGTCCACTTGGCGGCCGAACGCGTTGCGCCGCACTCCGATGTCGACGGCCGCGAGGTAGTGCTGATCGGGCCGTCCGTCCATGACGTCCGCCGAGAGCAGGATCATCCCGGCGCACGTTCCGAACGCGGGCATGCCAGCTCGCAGCCTCTCAGTCAGCGGACCGAGCAAGCCCGACGTTTCCAGCAGGAGCGACATGGTGGTGGACTCCCCGCCCGGCAGCACCAGCAGGTCGACCGCTTCGAGATCGGCCGGAGTCCGGACCTCTAGGGCGGTGACGCCCAGCTCAGCGAAAGCGCGGGCGTGCTCGCGAACATCGCCCTGAAGAGCCAGGACCCCAACCTTGTGGTCCCCGCGGCGCGGGGCCGCCACGAATCCATCCACGGTGTCCACCTGGGGGGATCCTTCCCATCGCAGTCGGAGTCTACCAGCGTCGCCCGGGGCGGCTTGGGCCGTCCCTACCAGCCGCGGTCGGCCAGGCGCACGGCTACCTGGCCGGACTCCTGGCCGCGCATGCCCTCGCCCAGACCGCGACTGACTTTGGCCACGATCTGCGGGTCGCGGTAGTGGGTGGTGGCTTCGACGATGGCCCGAGCGAACCGGGCCGGATCGGAGCTCTTGAAAATCCCGCTTCCCACGAAACAGGCTTCGGCCCCGAGCTGCATGACGAGGGCGGCGTCAGCCGGGGTGGCGATGCCGCCGGCGCAGAAGAGCGGAACGGGCAGCTTCCCGGTCTCGGCCACCTCCTGCACGAGACCGACGGGGGCTTGGAGCTGCTTGGCCCACTGGTAAATCTCGGCCGAGTCGGCCTGGGTGATCTTGCGGATGTCACCTGTGATCGAGCGGAGGTGACGGACCGCCTCCTTGATGTCCCCGGTGCCGGCTTCACCCTTGGACCGGATCATGGCGGCGCCCTCCGAGATCCGCCGTAGAGCCTCACCCAGGTTGGTCGCCCCGCACACGAACGGGACCGTAAACGCCCACTTGTCGATGTGGTGGAGCTCGTCGGCCGGGGTCAGGACCTCGCTCTCGTCCACGTAGTCGACTCCAAGGGACTCGAGCACCTGGGCTTCGGCGAAATGGCCGATGCGAGCCTTGGCCATGACCGGGATCGTCACTTGGGCCTTGATCCCCTCCACCAGGGCGGGGTCGCTCATCCTGGCCACCCCGCCGTCGCGCCGGATGTCGGCCGGCACCCGCTCTAAGGCCATCACCGATACGGCGCCGGCGTCCTCGGCGATCTTGGCCTGCTCGGGCGTCACGACGTCCATGATCACACCGCCCCGAAGCATCTCGGCCAAGCCGCGCTTGACCAGGTCGGTGCCGGTACGGCGGGGGGTTTCGGAGGCAGCCATGCCGTCAGTCTACGGCCCAAGCCGGGCCGGCTCCCAAGGCTTTTCGACCGGCCTTCGGCGGCGTCGCACTGTCGGGCGCCGCCTGCGTTCCGCCTCTAGCCAGGCCGCCTCTAGCCAACAGACCGTCGGTAGTCGACGGCGCCGGCTACAGCTCGCGCAAGGCTTCGATTCGATCGCGTAGAGGCAACCGTCCGCGTTCGCCGGCCTTTCCTCGCCGCGGGTCGGTCAGCCAGAGGTGGGCCATGTAGGAAGGCTGGCCTTCCACGACCGACCCCTTGGCCTCGATCTTCTCCAGTGCCGCCGCCAGCGCGGGCGGGTATCGGGTGAGCTCCACCGCCGCCTGGTCGGCGCGGGCGTCCCGGTCGACCGGCAGGGCGCTGCCTCGGCCAAGCCCGAAAGTGGCCGCCAGGACGGTGGCGGGAAGGGTGTCGTTGCGGCGGATCTGCGCCACCTCCTCGGCCAGCACCGCTTCCAACTCGATCCGGTCCAGCCCAGTGAGCAACCCGGACGTGACGCCAACCACCGCATGGGCAGAGCTCGTGCCCGCAGCCAGGGCGTTGAGGCCGGGGCTGTCGATGACCCTCAACCTGGGCTGACGCACCCCGGCGCTGATGCTCAAGCCTTCGACCAGGTTCCACAGCCTGGCGTCGAGTTTGGGGTCGGCGTCCCTCCCCCCGATGCCGGCCAGCACCCGGCTGTCCCCCGCCACCCTGCACCATGCGGCCAGGACCAGGGCGACCACCACGAGAGCTATCACGCCGACGAGCGGACCGGCGACGGCGACGGCGACCACCCCGGCCACCAGCGCCGGGATGGCGACAAACGGCGCCGCGGCGCGCACCGCTCGGGTGCCCGGTGTCACTGTGTCGATCCGATCAACAGGCCTGCTCCGAACGTCAAGGTGGCGATCGTAGGCGCCGAAGAGCCCTCGCCGAAACTACTGGCGCGGCTCCGACTGGTTCACGCCCGGCCGGACACCACCTGGCGGCGCACGCTCACTTGCCCATCGCCTTCTCGTAGAGCTCGACGTACCGGCAAGCCAAGCCGTCCAAGGAGAAGGCGGCGGCTCGCTCCAATCCGCTTTCGACCATCCTGCTCACTTCTGGGCCTCCCGATAGGGCGACTTCCAGCGCCGCGGCCAGGGCTCTGGCATCACCCGGAGGCGAAAGCAGGGCGTCCTGATGCGGTCGGGCCACGTTGCGGTAGCCGGCCAGATCCGACGCCACCACCGGGGTCGCGGCGGCCATCCCTTCGAGCAGCACCACCCCGAAGCTCTCGCCGTGGAGGGACGGGGCGCAGAGCACATGGGCGCCTCGAATCCGGCGGATCTTCTCCTGGTCGCCGAGCACCCCGAGCCATTCGATTCGAGGGTCCCCGGCCGTCTCTTGGCGCAGCCGCTCCGTTTCCGGGCCATGCGACCCTATCCACAGCCGAACGTCCGGCCCGAGCGATCCCATGGCTTCGATCAGCACGGCCAGGCCTTTGCGCGGCTCGTGACGGCCTATGAACATGATCGTCGGGCCTAGCGTCGGCCACGGGTCAGCACTGCGGTAGAGCCCGACGTCGATTCCATTCCAAACCAGTTCGTAGACGCCGCCAAACGCCTTGGAAATGGTCTCACGCGCCTCTACTGAGACGGCGGCCCTCACGGCCAGACGGCCGGTGGCCCACACTCCCAAAGGCCGAAAGGCCCGGTACCAGGAACTGCCACCGGACCGGTGGAAGGTCCCGACCATCGGGTCGTCGCTGAAGACCAAGGCGGTGAGGGTGGGCCCGGGGGCCAGCGGCTCGTGGAGGTTGACGACGTCGAAGTCCTCGTCTCGCAGGGCCCTGATGGTGCGCATCGCGGCCGACGGGTCCGGGGCGATGGCTGCCATCGATCCGTTCGACGCGGCGCGGACGGAGTTGCCGAGGGGTGTCACCGCCGGGTCAGGAGGCGGTCCGTCACAAGGAGCCAGAATGCGGGCGTCGACACCGAGGTTCCGCAGAGCGCGCCCAAGTCCGAGCACCTGACCCTGCACCCCACCAGGGATGGTGAGGCTGTATGGGCACACCAGTCCGACCCGCACCTCTAGAGGGTACTTGCGCTCACTGGCGGCCGAACAGGCCTCTAACCTGCGGCTGAACATCTGACGGCCAGTTCGGCTGCATCAGGTGCCACTGCGTGGGCGCCCGGCGGATCAGGCCCTCGAACTCAATGGCCAGCGCCTGCGTGCCCGCCTGGACGTCGTCTCGCAAGCGGCCGGCGCGTGGCAAGGCCAGGGGGGGACGGATGCTTCCCACGTGCTCGTTGGACCCACGGCCGAAGTAGACCGCGCACGGCAGGAGGGTCGCGCCGGTTCGCAGCGCCAACGTGACCGGCCCGGCAGGCAGCCGGGTTCGTTCACCGAAGAAGTCGACTTCCACGCCAGCGGCTCCGGCCACCACTCGGTCCGACAAGAGGCACAGCAGATGGTTGGAGGCCAGCGCCTGAGAACACCGGGCTGCGGCCCCCGGGCCCGTCGGTATGACCGACATGCCGAGGCGCTCGCGGAATGACTGAAACCACTCGAATACCTCCGGAGGTTCGAGCCTTTCGACGACCACGCTTATGGGGTGCCCGGTAACAGCCAACTCGGTGCCGGCCCACTCCCATCCGCCGAGGTGAGGCAGGGCGAGGATGGTGCCGCGCCCGGCCGCCAGGCCGGTCTCTATGTGCTCGAAGCCCTCGTAGGACATGCCAGCGCGGATCTGATCAGGACTCAGGCTCGGGAGGCGCAAGCTCTCAGCCCAGTACCTGGCGTATGACGCGAACGCTTCGTCGACCAATCGCGTCAAGTGCCACCGCCCGATTCCCGGTCCGTACACCCGCCGCAAATGGCGGCCGACCATCTGGCGACGCTTCGACATCCCGGCCACCCGCCCGGGGAACGACGGCCCTCGGGACACCATGACCGCCGCCGCCTCGGCGATGGCCCGACTCACCGGAGCGGGAAGCGCGGCCGCGGCGACGGCACCGGTCCGAAAGGCGTTGAGGGCCGGCGACGGCCGGGAGGGCCGAATCAGGTGCGTCTTTAAGGACGACGGGTGCCTGGGCGGCGACGGAGCGGCGCGGCGACGGCCCGGTCGCCATCGGCGTCGGCATCGGCCAGGCGAGCGATCCGAGCCTGACGGCGCTCCTGCCACCGGGCAGTGGCACCGGCGCGGCGCGAGCCGCCCGCATACCGCTCCGAACGCGGCACCCAACCGTTGGCCTCACGCCAAGCCCTCCAGCGGGCAGCAACGGCCGGAGACTCCATCCCCGTGGCGTGGCGGTCGAACCCGGCGCGGCGCACGAACACTTTCCGCTCGGCTGGAGGCGGTCCGTGGCCGGCTTCATTGGCCTGACGCCAAACCATCACGAACCGCTGCACGGCCGTCACGGTCGTCAGACCGAGCATCAGCCACAGCAACGGGATCATCAAGAAGCTGAAAGCCAAGGCGGCGCACAAGACCACGATCCGCTCGGCCCGCTCCATGAGCCCGCCCCTGGCCGAGAACCCGAGGGACTCGGCCTTGGCCCGCTCGTAGGAGACGAGCAGAGACACACCGAGCACGGCGACCGGCAGCAGCGCTAGGTGGCCGCGATGTTGGTCCTGCAGATACCAGGCCATGCTGCCGAGCACGAGGGTGTCGGTCACCCGGTCGCATACTGAATCGAAAAAGGCGCCCCGCGGGCTGGCCCGTCCGGAGGCCTTGGCCAGGGCCCCGTCCAAGAGATCCGGGACCGCCGACGCGATCAGCAGGCCCAAGCCCAGACCCAAGCGCCCCGTGGCTATGGCCCAAGCTGTCGGGAAGGCCAGTGCGAGGCCCAAGGCGGTCAAGTGATCAGGAGCGAGACCTGTCCGCCTGAGGGCGCTTCCAACGGGCCTGACCGCCCTGTCCACGCCCGACCGGAAACGTCCGTCAAACACTCGTTGTATCTCCTCGCGCCATGCCGATCAGGAGGTCGGAACCCGGACCGGAGCTGGCCTGTCAGTTGGTTACCAGGCTACCACCGGGGGCGGTTACTCTGGCGGCAGTGGGGGCTCGGGACACGCCCGGGACCAGGGAGGAGGGCAATTTGTCCTGGGGGAGAGACGTGTCCTGGGAGCGTCCGAAGTGAAGGTCTACCCGCCCGAAGCGATCCGCAATGTCGCCCTCGTCGGCCACGGCGGATCGGGCAAGACCACCCTGACCGAAGCTCTGCTACACCGATCCGGGGCCATCGGTCGGCAAGGACGCGTCGAAGACTCCTCGACGGTCACCGACTTCGAACCGGAAGAGCACAAGCGCGGTCTGTCGATCTCCGTCGGTCTGGCACCCATCGAATGGGAAGGCCACAAGATCAACCTCCTCGACTGCCCGGGCTACGCCGACTTCGCACCGGAGGCGATCGCCGCCATGCGGGTCGCCGACCTGGCCGTGTTCGTCGTGAGCGCCGTCGAAGGCGTAGAAGTCCAGACCGAGGCCATGTGGAAAGCCGCCGCCGAGCTCGGGCTGCCTCGTCTTATCTTCATCAACAAGCTCGACCGCGAACGAGCCTCCTTCGAGCGGACCCTAGAGCAGCTCCAGGCCGCGTTCGGAGCGGGCGTGGCCCCGCTCGAGCTCCCAATCGGCGAAGAAGCCTCCTTTTGCGGCGTCGCCGACCTGCTATCCGATACGGGCATCACCTACGAGTCCGGGGTGCCGACCACCGGGCCGATCCCCGACCACATGGCCGCCCGAGAGCACTCGGTCCACGACTCGCTGGTCGAAGGCATCGTGGTCGCCGACGACGACCTCATGGAGCGCTACCTCGAAGGCGAGATCCCGAGCGTCAAGCAGCTGGAGGACACCCTCGCCCACGGGGTGGCGTCCGCCCAGGTGTTTCCGGTCGTATGCGGCTCGGCGGCCAAAGAGATCGCCCTGGACCGCCTGGCCAGCTTCGTGTGCGAGATAGGGCCGTCCCCGCTGGACCGCCGCCCGGTGCAGGTTACCGCCGGTAGCGGAACGGCCGAAGTCTCTCCCGACCCGGCCGGCCAACCCCTGGCGTGGGTATGGAAAACGATCGTCGACCGCCACGTCGGCAAGATCAGCCTGTTCAAGGTGCTTTCCGGCTCCATCAAGGCCGACGACACGCTCGTAAACGCCAGGACCCACACCGACGAGCGGCTGCACGCCCCCTTCACGTTGCGGGGCAAGGAGCAGCAGAGCGTCGACGAGCTGCCTGTCGGCGACATCGGAGCCGTGGCCAAGCTGGCCGACGTCGTGACCGGAGACACCTTGGCCCCCAAAGGAACGCCGGTCGTCGTCCCTCCCATAGTTCCCCCCGAGCCGGCGCTGATCATCGGCATCCGCCCCCGCTCCAAAGGTGACGAGGACAAGCTGATGACCGCCCTGCACCGGCTTCAGGAGGAGGACCCCGTCCTGACGCTCCGGCGCGACGACGAGACCCACCAGACCCTCCTCGGAGGTATGGGCGAGACCCACTTGGCCATCGTGACCGAGCGCCTGGCCCGCAAGTTCGGCGTCGAAGTCGAGACCGAACCCGTCGTCGTCCCGTACCGGGAGACCGTCACCGGCGCGGCCGACGCCGAAGGCAAGTACAAGAAGCAGACGGGCGGCCACGGCCAGTACGGCGTGGCCAACATCCGGATGGAGCCACGGGAGCGCGGCACCGGATTCGAGTTCGTGGACCGGATCGTCGGCGGCGCCATCCCCCGCCAATTCATCCCTGCGGTGCAAAAGGGCGTCGAAGAGGCCATGGGCTCGGGCGGAGTCCACGGATGGCCCGTCGTCGACGTGCAAGTGACGCTGGTCGACGGCAAGTACCACAGTGTGGACTCGTCGGAAATGAGCTTCAAAATGGCCGGCTCCCTGGCTTTTCGGGAGGCCATGGAAAAGACGGGGCCGATCCTCCTCGAGCCGATTTCTCGTTTGGAGGTATACGTGCCATCGACCTTCCAAGGTGACGTCATGGGCGACCTGAACGGGCGTCGGGGCCGGGTGCAGGGCACCGAAGCCGGCAACGACGGCGAGTCGATCGTCACTGCCCTAGTCCCCACTTCAGAGATCCTGCGCTACGCCATCGACCTGCGCTCCATGACCGGCGGCCGCGGCCGCTTCCACGCCGAGCACGACCACTACGACCCGCTGCCCTCGCACCTGTGGGGTGGGGTCACGCGCTCGAACGCTTCGGGCTCCTAGGCGTTATCAGTCCCGGCACGCGTTGAGGGCTCGGTCCGGGGATAAACGGACCGAGCCCTCAACACGCCGGGACCTCTTCGTCGCTCTCGCCTGGCGGGCCCAACCGCAAGACTGAGAAGCAGATGGCGCGGTCGGAGTCTCGCGGTCACTGCGGCTTGGCTGCGCCCTAGAAGAGAGATGGCGGGGACGAGTTGTTTGGTCCGTTTGACCCGGACCAAACAACCGTCCCCGTCGGCTCCCCCTGGATTACTTCTTGATGACGTAGCTGTACGGGATGGCGGCGACCGTGTTGGCGTTGGGCGCCAGGCCTCCGTACAGGGAGAACAGGCTGTCGTCGTCGAGGTAGAGGAACCCGGAGACCGATGTCCCCACGGCTCCGCTGGGCGCGATCGTCACCGGGATGGTGGCGCTGTGCCCAGGCTGGACGACTATCGGGCTCACCGTGATCGGTGCGCCCAGGCTGGCCTGCCACAGGTCTCCTTCGAAGCTCGAGACGGCCGGATCGAAGGCCTGGGTGGTGGCGGTGAGGGTCGTGTCGACCGTCTCCTGCGTGGCCCCGGTGGATCCGAAGGGGCCGACCACGTCCGGGGCGATGTCCCACTCCCCGGCGGTGACCGGGCTGCCGGTGACCGTAGCGGAAACACTCAACGCCTGACCGGAGCCCACATCGGGGTCACCGGTCGGAGCCCCCAGGTCGAACTGGATCGGCTCGGTTCCGGTGGTCGAGGCCGCGCCCGCAAGGGACGTCGTCTCGCTCGGAACCAGGTAGAACGGGATGTTTCCGAACACGCTCAACGGCACGGTCGCCTGCGGAGAGTCCAGCGCAGCCAAGCTGTACTGGGTCGTGGCGACAGTTCGCCCGTCGACGAAGTAGGCCTCGGGCGCAGTGCCCGTGTTCTTGACCTTGATAGTCACGGTGGCCGGTTGCTCGGTATTTATGGCGTTTCCGTCGGGCACGCCCTGGGCCGTGACGTCGGCCGCGTTCTGGTCCAACGAGACCGTGAAGTCCTCGCTGAGCGCCGTACCCGACACGGTCGGTGCGAACGTGATGATCACGGTCCACAGGCCGGCGGCGGGATCGACCACGTGGACGTCAGCCCCGAGGCTGTTCGTGTACGAGAGGTCGCCGGAACTGTCCTCGGTGACCAAGCCGTTGCTCTGGAAGGCCTGGGCCTGGCCCGACGGGTCGATCAACCAGATGTAGGTCTGGTTGTTCGGGTTGTCCGCCAGGTTGATCGAGGCGTTGAGCTCCGGCGCTCCGGATGGCACGTTGACCTGGTAGTACTTGGTGACGCCGGTGAACGACGCCCGGCCGTTGCCACCCGTGAGGACGCCCGAGAAGCTGGTGGGTCCGCTTGGTGCCAGCGTCCGCAAGGTCACCGGGATGGACTGGGCGGTGTTGTTGGCCGACGCGAGCTCGATGGAACCGGCCACGTCGCCCGGGGTGGCTGGCGTCAGGACCGACAGCGAAACCGTTGCGGTCGCGCCCGGAGCGATCGTCACCGAGGCGGGGGTGACCTTGCCGAACTTCTGGTAATGGGCCACGCTGGCGCCGAACAGCACCGAGCCGATGGTCCCGCCACCGGCGGTGTCCCGGCTCCAGATGTAGGCCGTCCAATCGCCGGGCTCCGGATCGGCTACTTGAGCGTCTCCATAATTGCCCACGCCCTGAGGTAGTGAGTAGTCGGCGAGCTGGTTGGACGGGTCGATGAGGGCCATGCGCACCCGGGACGTCAGTGAGGGGCTGGAGCCCTTGAACGCGATCGACCCGTTGAGCCGGTCTACGCCGGCCGGCACGCTGAAATGCACCACCTCGTAGTTGTCCGTGTAGCCCTGATAGTCGACGCTCTTCGGACTGTTCTTGTTGCTCAGCTGGACATTCGTGGTGTAGATCGGCGAGTACGCCCCGAGGGTGCGGCTCGACAAGTTGACCGTGTCCGGCCTGGCCCCCTGGTTGGTCAGGGTCTCGGAGAACGTCTCCGGCGTACCGCCGGCGGCCACCGAGTTGAACTGCGACGTGCTCTCGAGGAGCGTGTCGGGCGTGTTGGCCGGAGCCGGGGCCTGGTAGGACTCGGCGGCGACCACGGCCCGGTAGGCGTCGAGGAGGCCGGAGCCCTGCTCGTCGGCCGGAGCCTGGATGTCGTCAGCGGTGCTCGTGAGGAACTGCTTGACGAGCGCCGGGCTCGGGAGGGCACCTTCGTGGGTCTTGCTGTAGGCCTGGATGACCAGGGCCGCCGTGCCCGCAGTCAGAGGGGCGGACTCGCTGGTCCCGCCGCTCTCCTCGACCGGGCTCGCATTGCCCTGGAAGTTGACGCAGTCGGCATAAGCAGCCGTGTCCGTCGAGCACAGAGCCCAGTTGAGCTCGCCCGGCGCCACGAGCGAGATGGTCGCCCCGCTCTGCTGGAAGCCGCTGGAGCTCAGGGCGCTGATGTTGTTGTTGAGGAAGCCGGTGACCCCGGGGAACTGGAAGCCGCCGTATCCGAGCTGCGACGGAACCGCGTAGGTGGTCGAGGCCCCGGCCGAAATGACGTTCGGGTCGCTCGATGGAGTGCCGATGGTGCTGGTCACGCCAGCGTCGCCGCTGGAGACCGTCACCGTGGTTCCCGCCGCTACGGCCGCGTCGTTGGCCGCCTTGATCAGGTCGAGGCTGGCCTGGTCGTCGGGGTAGTAGTTGTTGCCGAGCGATTCGTTGAGCACGTTGACGTGATCGACCGAAACGGCGTAGTCGATGGCCTGCAGGAAGGATGAGTTGAAGCCGGCATCCTCGGCCCCGAAGATGTCCAGCCCGACCAGGCTGGCCCCGGGGGCGACGCCTTCGATCCGTATGTAGCAAGGCTGGTTCAGAGGCAGAGCGCTGTAGTCAGCAACGTTGTACACGTTGTTGCCCTGGGCCGCAATGGAGCTGGCGTCGAGGAACGCTTCGTCGCCGCCGGTCGCCACCGACGTGCCCTCTCCGCTGAAGTCCTCGTAGTCGACGAACACGGGGCTGCCGTCGGGCCGGATGAAGTCGGTGTTTTGGGTGTCGAGGCCGTCAGCTATGAACGCGACCGTCACCCCGGTCCCGTCGATCCCGAGAGACCGCGCTGTCTTGACTTTGGGGTCGCTCGAGGCGGCGTGGATGGCCTGCAGCGCTTGGGGCTCCAGGACCGGCTTGCTGGGATTGGCGGAGCAGGTGCCGGGGACCGGCGTCCGGCTGGCCCCCGTGGTGGTGGCCGCACCGGTCGACGGCGCGTCGAACGGGCTGGCCAGCTGGATGATCTGGTCGGGGACGACCTCGGCCACGGCTGGGTTAGACGCCAACCGCGACGCCTCGCCGGCCGAGACAGTGGCGGACACGGCGTTGAAGGTCGTGTAGGCGTGGACGTTGCGCGCCTTGGTCTGGCTCAGCTCGCCCAGGATCGAATGTTGGGTCTGGCCCACCGCGGCGCGGCGGTCCTTGATCAGCGCCCGGGAAGCGGGATACTGCGAGACCTGGTTCTTGAGGACCACGATCACCCGCTTGGTGACGTTCGCCGACAGCGACTTGGCCTGAGCCGGAGTCAGGGCCGCCTGACCCGCACCCGACGGCTGAGCTGACACGACCGACGGGGCTACCCACTGCCCCACGGCCAGCAGCGGTATGACCGCGCCTGCTACCCACAGCTTCTTCATTCCCACCGAAGATCCTCCCCTGGTGTTTGAAGTGATGCATGAGAATAACCGGAAGAAACGGCACGCGCACAAGTGCGCTTGTCCGTAACGGCAATTACAGAAGGATATTGGCGTCTGCGGCGGGGCGCCTGGCCGACGAGCGGACCAGCTCCAGCTACGCAGGCTCCCAAGCGGCGCGCACTTTGGCGGCCGCGGCCGAAAGGGTCTCGGGCAGCACCCTGGTGTCGGCGATCGAGGTCATGAAGTTGCTGTCACCGGTCCATCGCGGGAGCACGTGCATGTGGAAGTGGCCCGGGATTCCGGCGCCGGCGGCCCGCCCGAGGTTGGCTCCGATGTTGAGACCGTCGGGGCGAAAGGCCGACTTGACGGCCCGGATCGCCTCTCCTATCCCCTGCCAGACGGCTGCGCCCTCGTCTGGCGTCAGGTCCTCGACGGCGCCCACGTGGCGGGTCGGCATGACCATCAAGTGGCCGCTGCAATAGGGGTAGGCGTTGAGGAGGGCGACCGCCTGGCCGCCGGGATGCCGCCACACCACGTGGGTCTCGGTATCGGGAAGCCCGCTGGCCAGGATGGCGCAGAACACGCAGCCGTCCGGGTGGGATTCGAGCGCCCCGGCGCCGGTAACGGCCTCTATATAGTCGGCCCTCCAGCCGGCCCACAGCCGATCGAGGGAGCTCACGTTGCGGGATCAGCCGGGCTGCGGGCCTCGATCTCGTGACGCAAGGCGGCCGCAAACTCGGTGAGCGGGACGCCGCGATCGGGCCGCTCTTTTTCCCGGGAATTGACCCCCACCGTGCCGGCGGGGACGTCGTCGTCGCCCACCACGAGCAGGTAGGGGATCTTCTCCAGCTTGCCCTTGCGCACCCGGGCGCCGAGCGGTTCGTCGGCAGCGGCGACGTCGACCCGGAATCCCTGGGCGCGCAAGTCGGCGGCCACCGCTTCGGCGTAGGGCTGGTGGTCGTCGCGCACCGGAAGGATCCGCGCCTGGATCGGCGACAGCCAGGGCGGAAATGAGCCGGCGTAGTGCTCCACCAGGATGGCGAAGAAGCGTTCGACCGAGCCGAACAGGGCCCGGTGGATCATGAAGGGGCGGTGGCGCTCGTTGTCGGCCCCCACGAACTCCATCCCGAAGCGCTGGGGCAGCTGGAAGTCGACTTGCAAGGTCGACACCTGCCACCTCCGGCCGATGGCGTCCCTCACGTGGACGTCGATCTTCGGGGCGTAGAACGAGCCCTCCCCCTCGGCCACCGAATACGGGATGTCGGCCGATTCGAGGGCCTCCCTCAGGGCGTCGGTCGCTACGTCCCACTCCTCGGGCTCGCCCACGAACTTCTCGGGCCGCGTGGCCAGCTCCGCTTCGAACTCGGTCAGCCCGAAAGCCCGGAGTATCCTGAGCACGAACGACAGCAGATCGGCCAGCTCGGGGGCCAGCTGATCCGGACTGCAGAATATGTGGGCGTCGTCCTGGGTGATCCCTCGAACGCGCAGCAGCCCGTTGAGCACCCCCGAGCGCTCGAAGCGATAGACGGTCCCGAACTCGAACAGCCGGATCGGCAGCTCCCGATAGGAGCGCTGGCGGCTCTTGTAGATCAGGATGTGCATCGGGCAGTTCATGGGCTTCGGGTAGTAGGTCGCGCCCTCCATCTCCATCGGGGGGTACATGCCGTCCGCGTACCAACCCAGATGACCGGACTGCTCGAACAGCGTGGACTTGGCCAGGTGTGGGGTCCACACGAACTGGTACCCGGCCTTCTCGTGCTCGGCGCGCGAGTAGTCCTCCATGAGCTTGCGGATCAGTCCGCCCTTCGGATGGAACACCGGCAGGCCGCCGCCGATCTCGGGCGGGAAGTGGAACAGATCCAGCTCGCTGCCGAGGCGTCTGTGGTCGCGCTTCTCGGCCTCTTCGAGACGGTGCAAATGATCCTCGAGGGCGGCCTTGGACTCCCAAGCCGTCCCGTAGATGCGCTGCAGCTGCGGCCGTCGCTCGTCTCCGCGCCAGTACGCGGCCGCAACTTTCATCAGCTTGAAGTGGCCCAGCCGCCCGGTCGACGTGACGTGCGGCCCACGGCAGAGGTCCACGAAGTTCGGGGTGTTGCGATAGGTGCTCACCGAGGAGCCCCCGACGCCCTCGGCCGTGTCGTCTTGGGCGGCCTCGGCGGCAGCCGCGGCGTCGGCCACGTCGACGGCCTTGATGATCTCGACCTTGTACGGCTGGTCGGAGAAGAGCTTTATGCCGCCATCGATGTCGTGCTCTTCGCGGACAAAAGGTTGGTCCTCGGCGACGATGGCCCTCATCCGGGTCTCGATCCGGTCCAGGTCGCCGTCGCTGAAGTGCTCGCCGCCGCGAAGCTCGAAGTCGTAGTAGAAGCCGTCCTCGATGGGTGGGCCGATGGCGTAATGGGCGCCCGGCCACAGGTCCGTGACGGCTTGAGCCAGGACGTGGGCCGTGGAATGCCGCAGGACGTGACGGCCGTCGTCACTGTTGTCGGTCGTGACCGCCACCCGGGCGCCGTCCGGGAGGGGGCTGGATAGGTCAGCGGGCTGTCCGTTGACCTCTACCGCCACGGCGGCCTTGGCTAGCCCCCGGCCGATGGACGCGGCCAGGTCGGCTCCGGTGGAGCCGACGGGCAGTTCGCGGGGGGATCCGTCGGGCAGGAGAATGGTGATGGCGTCAGACATTGCTGCAAAAGACTACGAGAGCCCACCGGTAGGCGGCGACGGAAATCGGGGCGCCGGCGGGCGGGTCGGGCCGGGCGGGCGGCGGGCCGGCGGGCGGGCCGGACGGCGGCCCGCCGGGGCGGGGCGGTCCCATACCGCGACGTCCGGGCGCGATTTCGAACTCTCGGTAGCAGATTCCGACAATTCCCAGCCTGGATGCAGCCGAGAGCTGACATTCGCGCCCGGACTTCCGAGTAGCTGAGAACAGTGTCGGCCACCCGGTTCGGCGGGCCGACCACGCCGGGCCGTCGGGTTCAGACCAACCCGAGGAGGGCGGCCGCCGCGGCGACGCCTTGGCCCGCGGCGGCCGCAGCGTCGATGGCGCCCACGGCCGCGGGAGTATCGAGATCGTCGTCGAGGGCCCGGCGGGCCTCGGCCAGGCCCCCGTCACCGGGTCCGCCCGCCCGCCACCGTCGGAGACGCTCCGCCGCCTCGGACAGCAGGTCCGGCGTCCAGTCCCAGTCGCTTCGGTAGTGGTGGGCGATCACGGCGAGCCGGATAGCGGCGGGATCCCAATCTTTGAGGAGATCGTGGACAAAGACCAGGTTGCCGAGCGACTTCGACATTTTGGTCCCGTCGAGGCGGACCATGCCTGCGTGCATCCAGTGGCGCACGAACAACGATCCCGTCGCCGCCTCCGACTGCGCCGCTTCGCATTCGTGGTGCGGGAAGATCAGGTCGGACCCGCCGCCGTGCAAGTCGATGGTCTCCCCCAGCTCTCGCATGCTCAAGGCCGAGCACTCGATGTGCCAGCCGGGCCGGCCGGGTCCCCAGAGCGAATCCCAAGACGGCTCCCCCGGCGCAGACGGCTGCCAGAGCACGAAGTCGAGCGGATCGCGCTTGGACGGGTCGCCGGGGTTGCCGCCGCGCTCCGCGGCTAGTAACAGCATCGTGTCCCGGTCGAGATGGCTGACTTGGCCGAAGCGGTCAAAGGAGGACACGTCGAAGTACACGGCCCCGTCCGACTGGTAGGCGTGACCGGACTCGAGGACCATCCCGATGAACCCGAGGATGTCCGGGATGGCGGACGTGGCCCGCGGCTCAGAAAAGGCGGGCAGGAGCCCTAGGGCCGCCATGTCCGAGTCAAAGCGGCCGATTTCCTCGGCCGCCAGGTCCAGGTAGTGGACTCCGAGCTCGCCGGCCTTGCGGAGAATGTCGTCGTCGACGTCGGTGACGTTGCGCACGCACTGCGTCTCATGGCCGATGTCGCGCAGGCGTCTTTGCAGGACGTCGTAGGCCAGGTAGGTGGCGGCGTGGCCGAGGTGGGCCGAGTCGTAAGGAGTTATCCCGCACGTGTACATCTTCACGGTGGGGCCCGGCTCGAACGGAACGACGCGTCGCCTGGCTGTGTCGAAAAGCTGCATGGTCTCGGTCACGCTTCGCGGCGCGCCGGTAGACCGGTGAGCCGGATGGCGGCGTGGGTCTTGTAGCGCCGGTTGACTTCGAGCAACGCCGCAGTCAGGGCCTCGATGGCCAAAGCGCTGGCCAGTCCCCCGGCGTCGACGCCACGCAAGCCCGGCAGGCGGTCGACGAGCCCGACGACCTCCGAAGTCGCCTCCCGGTCGTCGCCGCAGACGAGGACGTCGGCATCCAGCTGATGGTCCAAGTCGCTCCAGGGCCCGGCGGGCAGATGGTGGAACGCGCCCACGACGCGAGACGCCGGCAGGGCCCTGGCGACCGCCACCGCGACCGAGCCCGTCGGCGGGAGGAGCGGAACCATGTTCTTGCCCCACTTGGTCAGGGCGTTGGCCATGGAAACGACGATCTTGCCGGCCAGCTGGCCCTCCAAAGCGGCGACGGTCGACAACACACCGTCCCAAGGCGTTGCCACCACGACCAGATCGGCCCCCGACGCCGCCTCGTTGTCGCCGGGCACGAGCGAGAGCTGGCGACCTTCCCAGCGATCGTGCAAGGCGGAAACGGTGTCGTTGGCCCGATCGAGCGACCGGGATCCGACGACGACTTCGAATCCTATGCCCGCGAACTGGACTGCGACGGCTTGGCCGGCCGGGCCCGTTGCTCCAATGACTCCGATTCGCACGACGGGCAGACTTGCACGCGCCGGACCCGTCGGTCGACCCAGAGGCGCTCTTCGCCGGGCCGGTTGCTACTTTCCACGCCGTGCGAATCGGCCAGCGTCTGCGGGAGGTACTGAACAGAGCCGGCGCGCCCGTGGCCGCCGGCTCGATCAGGCGGGCGCGCACCGGGCTGCCGGCTCCAGCGATCGCAGGGGTCGATCCTTGGGGTCGGCCCGCAACGGTTTCGACCGAGCACGGTCGGGTCGGCCTGGTGTTCCTGACCAGCTCGTGCGCTCCCTGCCAGAATCTCTGGGGCGAAGCAGTCGCCGGCCAGGTCGCCCTCGTGACTCCCAGCCCGTCGACCGAAAGCCGCCGGCGGGTGGGTCAGCTGGCCCCGCCGGGGGTCAAGGTGGTCATGTCCAGCGAGGCTTGGAATGCCTACGGAGTCACTCGGGCGCCGTGGCTCGTGATCGTGGATGGCGGGATCGTCGTGGGAGACGGGCCAGCCCCCCGGACTTGGGACGCGATCGACGCCTAGCGGAGGCCCGGCCGCAAGGCGTCGACCGCCTTCACGGTGTCGTCGAAAACGGCCTCCACCGGTTGATACCCGTCGACGTCGACGACCAGGCCGCGCCCGGCGTAGAAGCCGAGCATGGGCTCCGTCTCGGAGTCGTAGACGTCCAAGCGGTGCTCGACCGTCGCTTCATTGTCGTCTGTGCGTCCTTCTTGGGCGGCCCGGGCCCGCATGCGGCGGAGCAATTCCTTGCGCGGCACGATCAGGTGGACGACCGATTGGAGCTCCACTCCCGACACCTGCGTGGCGACTCTGTACGCCTCCTCAGCCTGGCCCAGCGATCGCGGGAAGCCGTCGAGCACGTAGCCGCCCTTGGCCGCCGCCGCCAGGACGGGCTGGGTCAACATCTCGATAACCAGATCATCGGGCACGAGGTCGCCCCGAAGCAGGTATTCGGATGCCCGGCGCCCGAGGTCAGTCCCAGCCGCTACTTCACGTCTGAAAAGGTCCCCGCTCGACAGGTGGACGATCCCGTAATGGGCTGAGAGCAGCTTGGCTTGGGTCCCTTTCCCAGCTCCCGGGGGAGCCACCATCAACAGGCGCATGACCGGCGACCCTACCCCCGGCGATCGACGGCTTGGCGAACAGAGTTCTCCGCCGATGCAGAGGTTCAGATCGTCGACGGGACCTCAACCAGCCGGGCCTGCAGTTACGTCACCCGTGGGCGGTCGAGGGTGTCGTCGACGCCAGCCTCGAGGACCGAAGCCATGCGCTCGACCGCGTCGAACACGTCCACGTAGCGCGTGTACAGAGGCGCCGGCCCGAGCCTGATCACGTCTGGTGGTCGGAAGTCTCCGACGACCAGTCGCCGCTCCGTCAAAGCCCGGCACCACGGCCAGGCCCGGGGGTGAGCGACCGAGACGTGCGCTCCCCTGCGAGCCGGGTCGCTCGGGCTGGCCAACGTGGCCCCGAGGGGCTCCAGGCGGCTGCGGACCAGGTCCACCAGCGTGGCGGTCAACTGTTGAGACTTGGCCCACAGCGCAGGGATGCCAGCCGCCTCGATTACCGCGGCCGCGGCGTCGACCGCCAGCAGCCCGAGTACCGGCGGGGTGCCTGCAAGGAATCGCGCCATTCCGGTCTCAGGCTCGTACCGGGGGCCCATGGCGAACTGGTCCCGCTGGCCGAACCAACCCCACACCGGTTGGCGCAGCTGTGTCTGCAAGTCACGTCGCACGTACAGGAAGGCGGGAGAACCCGGACCGCCGTTGAGGTACTTGTAGGTGCAGCCCACGGCCAGGTCGGCACCCGCCTGGTCCAATCCGATGGGTACGGCCCCGGCGCTGTGGCACAGGTCCCACAGAACCAACGCGCCGCGGCGATGGGCCGCTTCGGTGACGCCTGCGACGTCGAGACGGGCCCCCGATCGGAAGTTGACGTGTGACAGGCACACGAGCGCGGTGTCGGCGTCGATGGCCGCTTCCAGGGCGTCGACATCCAAGCCGTCGATGGCGCCGCCGTTCAAGAGGCGCAGTTCGCATCCGGTGGCCGCGGCCAGTCCCTGCAGCACGTAACGATCAGTCGGGAAGTCGTCAGCGTCGGCTACGACGACCCGGCGATCGGGGCGGGCGGCCAGACCGGCAGCCGCCAACTTGTAAAGGTTCACGGTGGTGCTGTCACAGACGATCACCTGGCCGGGGGCGGCGCCGATCAACCGGCCGATCCGGTCGCCGACGGTGGCCGGCAGGTCGATCCATCGGGACCACCCACCGACGAGGTTGTCCGACCAGTCGCGCAGCGCGTCTGCCAGCGCCTCGGTCACGGCCTGAGAGGGACGGCCCAGAGAGTTACCGTCGAGGTAGATTGGCCCGTCTTCGTCGGCGGCGGTGAACTGGACCCTGTGTCGCGCCAGAGGGTCGGCGAGGTCCATCGTCTCAGCGGCGGCGCGGTCCACCCCCCGATTCTGACCCGCGGCTCACCCGATCAGCGCTTCGGCCTCCATCTCGACCTTCCACCTCGGATCCAGCAGGCCGGCCACTACGACCATCGTTGAAGCCGGTCGGACAGAGCCGAATGCCTCGGCGTGCGCCTCACCCACCGCCTGGGCGTCGCCGGCTGAAACCAGGTACATGCGAGTGCGAATGACGTCGGACAGATCCGACCCGGCCTGACGGAGGGCCTCGCCGATGATCTCGAGGCACCGCCGGGCCTGCGTGCCAGCATCGGGATCGCATGAATCGTCGGGCCATATCGGCGCCGTCCCCGAGACGACCACCCGATCACCGACCCGCACCGCACGGCTGAAGCCGATGAGCGGCTCAAACTTGGAGCCCGATGACACACGGATTCTTTCGTTCATGCTGCGCTCAGATGGAGCTGACTGGCAGCGTTATGGACGAGGGGTGTTCGGAGTCATGGAAGACCTCGTTATCAGACGGGAACACAGTCGCAGCCGTGGCCAACGGCTCTCCACTGCCGATGTTGCGGGCGAAGAGAGGATGGGCAGAACCCGATATCTGCACGCGGACTCGGTGCCCAACCTTGAAAGTGACCGCGGTCGGCCACATTTTCACCGGCACGCGACTGATTCCATCGCCGTCGGGAGGGGTCGATCCGGCGTCGACTCGAAGGATTCCGTCGCAGATATTGCGGGATTTGCCGGCCCGGTCCACATCGCAAAGCCGGACGTATACGTCAAAAGACGGACGGTCGGACCGGACCCAGACCTCCGCTTCGACGGGACCGGCGACGGTGACTTCGTTGGTGAGCGGGGCCGTCGTGTAGACCATGACGTCGGGACGGGCCTCGCGCTTGCTCTGATTCTTGGCGCCCGCCAGCATCGGGTCGAGGGTGGCACCGCCGAGGCTCGGAGCCGGATCGTTTGGGTCGTGCCGGTAGCGATCCGGAACACCACCTCCAGGCGCCTCTGTGGACAAGACACCACCCGGGTGCAGATACCAAGGCCGCGGCGTCGCCGGCGGCGGCCAATCTTCGAGTTCCACCCAGCGGTCGCTCCCCATTACATACAGGCGCACCCGACCCCGTCGAGAACGTTCCGGGATGCCCCGCAAGTGACAGTCGAACCAGTCCAGGGCGTCCCTGAGCCCGGCGGCCCCGGCCCCCGGGCCGCTGTGGGTCCAAGGTCCGACGGTCAGGCGGGCGTCCCGTCCGGCGTCACGTAGGCGGCAGTAGTCGTCGATCTGGCTAGGCAGGAACAGGTCGAACCAGCCCCCCACGTGCGATGACGGAGGGGTGAGCGCCACGTGCCGGGAGTAGTCGACGGATTCCCACCAAGGATCGCTCGGGGCCTCGTGCTCGAGCCAGTCCTGGTAGTACTGGACCGGATGGCCAAAGGCGGCGGTGTCCGCGTCGCGCAAGGGCAAGGTGTCATATACCGAAGCGAGCCGCTTGTGGCTGGTGGCCATCGCCCATAGGAAGTGGGCCGGTTTTCTCTCCTGAACCTCCACCATCTGGACCCAGAACGCTCCTGTCTGGAGCGAGAAGGAACCGCCAGGGAACACCACTGCGTCTCGAACGTTGGCGGCCGTCACTTGCATCGCCATGGCCCGGACGAACTCCGGCGCGTCGGCGGTGATCGCCCACTGGGTCAGACCCAAGTAACTCGGCCCGAAGGTCCCGACCGCCCCGGTAAACCAGGCCTGTCCCTCTAGCCAGTCCAGGGTGGCCCGGCCGTCCTCCGTCTCGTGGCGGAACGGTTCGAAGGTTCCCTCGGATCCAAACGTCCCTCGCACGCTCTGGACCACGGCTTGGTAGCCCCGCTCCGCGAACAACCGTCCAATGAAACCGAACTGGCGGCGACCGTACGGTGACCGGATCAACACGATGGGGGCGGTGGCCACGTGGGCCGGCGCGTACCAACGGTCAGCCAGAAGGACCGAGCCGTCGGCCATCTTCGCTTCGACGTCGCGTTCCACGACGACCTCGGCCGTGTCGGCTGGCCTGAGCCTGGCTGCCCTACCAAGGACCCGGCTGGTGATTGTCATGGCTTGACCTCCCGCCGAGAAAGGTACCCGTCAGCGTGGCGGACCGCTAGGTTGCCGCGATGCCGTACCGCCGGCAGCAGCGGATTCACCCTGGGAGATTGCGATGAACCTGAACGCCAAGGTCGCCATAGTTACCGGAGGGGGCGGCGGGATCGGCTCCGCCACGGCCCGGCGCTTGGCGGCCGAAGGAGCCAGCGTCGTCGTCGCCGACGTGGCGTCGGATGCAGCCGAGGCGGTGGCGTCCGAGATCACCGCAGCCGGTGGCCAGGCCACGGCGGTGCACGCAGACCTACGGAGCGACGCTTCATTGGAGGCCCTCGCCTCGAGCACCGCGGCTTCTTACGGGGGCATCGACTATTTGGTCAACAACGCCGCCACCTTTTCAGATGACGACGTCGACGTTGTCGAGACCCCACAGGAGACGTGGGACCGTATCTACGACGTAAATCTGATGGGCTTCGTTCGTACCAGTCGAGCCGTCATTCCGTACCTGCTCCAGCGCGGTCAAGGATCGATCGTGAACCTCTCCTCCGGAGCCGGCCTCCACGGCGAGCCCATTCGATCGGCGTACGGATCGTCCAAGGCGGCGATCGCAGGTCTGACGAGAAACATCGCCGCCGCCTACGCCCGACGCGGCGTTCGGTGCAACGCCATCGCTCCCGGGATGATCGGAACTCCAACCTTCCTGGCCAACGTGCCGCCCGAAATCGTGGAGCGGGCCAGCCGGCGAATCCCACTGGGCCGGGTCGGTCGACCAGACGAGATCGCCGCCCTGATCGCCTTCCTGCTATCCGACGACGCTTCGTATATCACGGGACAGACGATCGCCATCGACGGAGGATCACTTTCCCTCGGCGGGGCCTGAAAGAGCAGTCAGGACAACTTCAAAACTGCAGCCGCGTCGCGCTGCAAAATCTAGAGGGAGGATGCAAGCCATGGGACAATCCGGGGAAGGGCGGTTCGCAGACGGACGGCTCTACTACCGCTCCTGGTCATCCGATGCACCGGCACGCGGCGAGGCGATCATCGCCCACGGCTTCGCCGAGCACAGCGGCCGGTATGACCACGTGGCCAGGGCGCTCACCGGGGCTGGGGTCAACGTGTGGGCTCTCGACCATCGGGGTCACGGCCGGTCCGAAGGCGATCGCGCCAACATCGAGTCGGTGGGCAAGGCCGTCGCCGACTTGGACCTCTTCGTCGACCTCGTCGGGGAGAGTTCAGCCGGCCGTCCCAAGTTCCTCGTCGGCCATTCGATGGGTGGGTTCATCTCGGCCGCGTACGCCGAGGAGCACCAGGACCGTCTCGCCGGGCTGGTCCTTTCCGCTCCCCTTCTGCACGTCGATCCGGCGATCGCCGCTCTTGCCGACGCGGATGAGGTTCCGGATCTCGGGCTGGCCGACGCCGTGTCGAGCGACCCTGCCGTCGTCCAGGCCTACAAAGACGACCCCCTCAACTATCTCGGTCCTCCGCCGCGCGACTTTCTGCGATCGGTCGGCCAGGTCGAGGAGGTCAGGAAGCGTCTGCCGGAGCTCACCCTTCCGCTGCTGATAATGCAGGGAAGCGCCGACCTGCTCGTCAGCCCACAGGCTCTAAAGGACACGGTGGCCGCAGTCTCCAGCCAGGATCTCACCGCCGTCTTGTGGCCCGGGTTGTGGCACGAGATCTTCAACGAACCCAACCAGCAGGAAGTCCTAGCCGCACTCTCGGCTTGGATCGTCAAGCGGCTGCCCTCCACCTGAGAAGTCACTCGCTACTCGCCTAGGTGGGTGGCGTCGAAGTCGACTGGCGAGGTGGTTCGACCTCGACGCTTACTGCGCTGAGCATTGTGCTTACCAGCGTTAGCTCCACGCGTGGGCGGGTAGGTGGTTCTGGTAGGTCGTCGTCGGCGACCGGACCGAGAAAAGGAGAGCTGATGCAGGTAGGTACCGTCGATGTCAACAAGCTGCGATTCATGGCGGACAAAGGAGTTGGGCTCAGCAAGGAACTCATGGGAGTCCTTGTGGGCAGTGACCGCTTGCAGCAGGAAGGGGAATCGCAGCAGGAGCGAGCGACCGCGGAGCTGCGGGCGTTGCGCGACGAGCTCAAGGCGCAGAAACACGAAGTCAAGGCCGACTTATACGAGAAGCGGCAGAAGGCCGCCCAGAACGCCAAGTAGCCAGAGGCCAGCGAGTTCGGCACCAATTAATCGAGAAGAGACGAGGAGGAGTAACGCTATGGGCATCATCGAAGAAGGCAAAGGAAAGGTGAAGGAAACCGTCGGCAAGGCGACCAACGACCCCACCCTGCAGGAGGAGGGCTACGCGCAGAAGGAGAAGGGGCGGGCGCAGCGCGCCGCAGACCAGGAGCGGGTCAAGGCCAAAGGCCATGAGCTGGAAGCCAAGGAGAAGGAATTCGAGCAGCGGGCGGCCGAATCCGCCAAGTGATCTGGCCGCCAACAGACTAGCGACGAGGCCACCGCCGGAGTCCGGCGGTGGCCTCGTCTGCTTTGGGTGTCGTCAGACCTCCGTCCAATGCGAAAAGGGAGAATTCGAGCCGCGGCTTACCATCGATACCAGCGGGTACCGGAGCCACTGCGAAACGCGAAACCTGCTACCCACGCGATGAAGAAAATCACCGCCACTATCCAAAGAAGATGAACGGCGAAACCCAAGCCGACAAAAAGTAGAGCCAAGAGCAAAGCCAACAAGATAATTCCCATAGCACACGTCCTTTTCTGTCCGTTGACGATGACATTGCGGCGCCAATCTCTGGGCAGTACGACCGCGAGATTGCGCTGACAATCGTCATACCCCCATATGGACCCCACTAACAGCAAGTCGGCCCGGCCGAACCTCGTCGGTGCTGACCTCCTCGACCGGACAGGGTCGACCGAAGCGTCACTTCCGGCCACTCGGGCCGGCGTCTTGGATTCGTTCAACGCTGAGCTACGGCCCAGATCGAGCGTCGAACTCAGCCCACACGACCTTGCCGTCAGAGGTCAGATCCGATCCCCAGGACCCGGCGACCGCAGCGATGATGCCGAGGCCATGTCCTGACTGTGTCCGCACGCCCTCTATGCGCCGCGCCGGTAGGACCCGGCTGCTGTCGTATACCGCGACCCGCACCCCGAAGTCGTCTGATCGCACGACGACGGTGAACGGCGACTGCGCGTGGATGACCGCGTTAGTCGCCAACTCGGCAACCACCAGCTCGGCATCAGCTTCGAGGCTCTCACGACCCCACTGGCGCAAGGCCTGGACCACGAAGGCCCGAGCCGCGCGTGGCGCATCGGGACCGGCCTCAAACCAGAACACCCGCCGTTGGGGACCGAGGCTGGGCCGGCCTGGCGCATCCAGACCGTTGGCGGGGGTCCGAAGCACGGCTGAGTGGAGGCCACAGACCTCCGCCACCGCCTCGGGCTCTCCGAAAGTCGAAACCGACTCGCTTCGATAAGCGCAGAGAAGGGAGAACGCGACCTCGCGGCGGAGGTCATTCCACAGCCTCTCCAATTCGATGGTCGCCATCACGTCGCCGGCTTCCCACAACAGCGAGACCATTTCGCCGTAGGCGCGAATTGGTCGACCCGTACGTGCCACCTGGCGCACGAGACCGCCGACAACCGAGCCAAAGGCCTCTCCGTCGACGCGGCCGTCGACGCATATTTGCGACAGAGTGACGGAGGCATCGAGAGCTATGTACGTTCCCAGCTTTTGTGCTTTCTCAACGTCGATGCCGGCCTTCTCCAAGGTCAGCTCAAACACTCGGCGGTGCTCTTCGGTGGCAATGACGATCGAAGCCCCCGCGTCGGCCTCCCCAGCCGTCAGGTATGCGGCCACACGCCCGATCAAGTCGGAATCGCGCTCATAGAAGCAGACGGCGTGCCCACAGTCAGTCTGTTGTGCCTCGACCATCATGCGTGCTCGTCCAGTCTGGGCGCCCTGCACCCGCCGGAGAAACATATTCCCTCCTCGGCGACCGCGTAAACGTGAGCATAGGCGTACGAGGTGCCACCTTGAGGTCTCACGGCGTGATGACGAACGCGCCCGAGGTGCCGGTCAGTTCGATTACCTTACGGACCATCGGCGATGGATCCCGGAGCTGGACTTCGGCGGTCTGATGAGCCACGGCCAAGAACATTCTTAGACCGGAACTGTCCATAAATCGGAGTTCGCTGAGATCGAACATGATCCGATCGTGTTTTCCCGTGACGATCGCCTCGATCGCTGACCCAATCGGACCGACGCTGGAGAGATCGAGCTCTCCGATTACCTTGAGGATTGGTCTGCCGGAAGGATCGAGGCTCACTTCCAGCGTCGCCGGTGCGTCTGGATTCACTACTTCTCCCATCTCAGTCCCAACATCGCGATGTCGTCTTCCGTCCTATCGTCAGTGAGCTCGGAGATGACCTTGGAAAGAAGACCCTCAAGGGGCTGACTGTCGCCTCGGATTGCGTTCTGGAGACGTTTGAGGCCTACATCCAAGCTTTCGTCGCGGCGCTCGACGAGGCCGTCGGTGAAGGCGATGACGGTGGATCCCCGTCGGAGATCGACGGTGATCGACTCGTAGATTCCGCCGGAGACCCCGAGCGGCACGCCGACTTTGGTCTCGACGAAACGCGACCCTTCGCTGTCGATGACTAGGGGATTGAGGTGGCCGGCGTTGGCGAATGTGATCTCATGGCGGTCGACGTCTCCAACCCCCACGAGTACGGTCGCGAAATGTTCGTCGTCGACGAGGTTAAGGTGGCGAGAGCACTTTTCGAGGATGGTGGAGGGCGAGTAACCCTCAAGGGCGTAGGTCCGAATGGTGAACCGAAGCGCTGCCATCGCCGATGCGGCATCAAGTCCGTGCCCGGACACGTCGCCGACGACAAAAGCGAACCGTCCCTCGGAGAGGGCGATCGCGCTGTACCAATCGCCGCCGATCTCCATCCCCTTGGCACCCGGCACATATCGAACGGCGACTTGAATGCCCGGAATGTCCGGGGTCTGCTTCGGAAGAAGGGAGCGCTGAAGTGTCTCAGCGATCGTGCGCTGCTCTTCGAAGACCGACCCAAGCTCTTCGTAAAGATCGCGGATCTCGGTCGCATCTTGCTCCGCGGACCGACGTCGTCGCACCAGACGCTCAGCGATCAGGGCGGCGGCAATGCTGATGAGCGCACCGGCGATCCCGAGAATCCAGGGGAGCCGCGCTGGCAGGGAACCATCAAGCGACTCGTTCGGCGCCGTCACCAACGTGAGCACCGTGTTGCCCCATGGAACCGTCACCTTCGCGATCCGACCGGTTGGCGGGAGTTTGCTGAAACTCGTCGTCAGCAGTCTCGGCGATTGCTCGCTGGTGCCGAGGTATATTGCGTAGCGAAGCTCGGAGAAGGCGGAGTCCTTCGAGATCGCGGCTCTCCGGTCCGCCGGAATCGGGTGCTCGGCATAGATAGCGAACTCGGTTGCGGGTAACGCGTAGGCGTAGCCGAGGCGCGCCAAGCTCCCGTTGACGAGCTCATTCACGATGAACGTCGGACTATGGAACGCTCGTGCGACCAAGGACCTGGTTTCAGTCGGTGTGGAAAATGTTGGCGGAACACCTACCACCGCAATCCGACTGATCATTGAGCCTGTCCGTCGCCAAAGCGAAGCAGAGACGAACTGGCCTTTCGCACCAACGAAGCTCGACATGTAGCTACTGAACTGGGCCACGCTGCCGTTCGACGCAGCCACTATCTGCATCGCTGTAGCGAGAGGTGTCGAGGTGCTTGGAAGGGCGGCCGTGAGAACGTCAGCGGCTTGATGGGTTTGCAGTTCCAGGAGTCGGGTTTCGTTGCGGTTGTTGAGCGACCATGAGGTCCACGACACGGCCGCGGTGATCAGCAGACCGGTCACCACCACGAAGGCCACGACGCCGTGCCGACGCGGCAGCTGCCGTCGGCTGGCACGGCTGTGATTCCTGACGTCATCAAGAACAGCCGTAGACGAGGACCCAGCTTGAGGCGCGGCGTTGCCATTTTCCGCTGATGTCGCGGCCGAACCCGACGGTGCGTCGAGCGCTCCCTTTCCGAGTCGTCGGTCGTGTCGGTCGTCGATGATCATGACCGGTCCGGGGTCTTCATGGCTAGAGAAGGCTCTGCTCGGGCAGGAACTGATCGCCTAGCGACAGTCCTTCTCGGGTGATCTCGAACTGTCGGATGCGCTGGTCGTGGGCGCTACCTCGAGTCTTGAGCACAGTGATGGCCCGCTTCACCTCGGAGTCCCCGCGGAGGAACTGGAGCAGCACGACGTTGTCGGAGATATGGGAGATTCCGTATTCCGACAGACGTGTCACCCCGAACAGCTCGGTCACCTCCTGGGTCATCATCACGCTCACATTCTTTCGCGCGCAGCGCTGCAGAAGCGAGTACATGTACTCCCGGAACCGGTGTTCGTCACCGCATGCCATTCTCAGATCGCCGAGACTGTCGATAGCGATCCGCTGCGCCCCGGTCCTCTCCACAAGCTCGAGGAGCTCATAGACCCACTCGTCGAGGTAGAGGTCTACAGGAGGCCGGAACATCAGCTCGACGTTTGGATTATCGAGCGACCACGAGAAGCCCTGCACTATCCGTTCCAGCTGGACCGGATTCTCCTGAAAGGTGGCGAAGATCCCTGGTCCACCGACTTCCGCGCCCGAGAACACGAAGTGAAGGGCGAGGAGTGTCTTGCCCGATCCCGATGGACCGGCCACGAGCGTCGAGGCCCCCCGCCAATATCCCTCCGACAGCATGGCGTCCAGGAGCGACACTCCAGACGAGATTCGCTCTGAGGAGAAGTGATAGGCCGCGCCATCGTCATGGTCGGCCAAGCGTGGGAAGACCGCGATACCACTCGACGAAACGCGATACGCATGCTTGCCTGATATGAACCCGCTGCCGCGCAGCTTGAGGACCTGGAGGACGCGCGTCTCGCGGTCGGCGACGTGCTCGATGTCGAGCGAGATGATCGCATCGACGACGGCGAACTCCGGCGCCTCAGTCGCCTCAGCGTTGTCGTACTCGCCGACCCAAAAGGAGGTGATCTGTGTCGCTGACAGGTGGCCCGCCAGGTCATGCAGGAATCGGCGGAACGCTCCGTCATCGGGCGCAAACACCCGGAGAGCCTTGAAGCTGTCGATCACCATAAGCGAGGGCCGTCGCTCCCGCAGGAGCTGGACCAGCCGGGACAAGACACCCGAAAGGCCGTCGCCGTTCAGGCGCTGACCGAGATCCTCATAGACGACGCGTGTTCCTACAGCCGTGCCGTCGAAGAACGTGAGTGACTGGCCGTAACGAAGGATCTTCTCGAGTGGCTCGGACACGGTCGACAAGTACACCCCGGGTCGCTCGGTGGTCGCGTTGTGGAAGAGGTACTGCTGGGCCAGGATCGTCTTACCGGTTCCGGGACGCCCCATGACGAGGTTGATCCCGTTCAGGGGCACACCTCCCCCGAGCACGGCGTCGAGCCGGGCCGAGCCGCTCGCAAGACGATCGGTCATTGGGCCTTGACCGTCCGTTCTAGGTAGGCGCTAGTACCCAGCAGGTCTCTCACCGTCGAGACCAGCCGGAGCGGATCGTACGGTTTCTGCAGAAAGGCGTCGGCACCTGCCCGGAGCGCCTGGTCTCGAGAGTCGAGCGTCGATACGGCCAGGACAGGGATCCCCCGCTCGTGCGCAACACGACACAGCTCGAGACCGGCCCCGCCCGCGATAAGCACGTCTACCACCACGAGGCTGACGGGTTCTCGCTCCAAAGTCTCCCGAGCCCCGTTCGCTGCGAGCGCGACCCGAGTGGCATAGCCCTCCGTTCGCAAGAAATAGTCCGAGAGGTCCGCCCCAAACGGGTCGCGTTCGGCGAGCAACACAGTGATCAGGTCCTCGTTCCCCGGCCGGGGCTCGATCGGGAAGCGGTCGCGATCCTTCAACAAGCGGTGAGCGTCGGCCGGCTGCATGCCTCGATCCAGCTCTTCTAGGATGAACCTCAGCTGGTCGACCTGGTCGCGACTGTAAAGCCGCTGGCCCCCGGCGCTTCGCTGGGGGACGATCTGGTGGTAGCGCTCCTCCCAACTGCGAAGCGTCTGCGCCGGAACGCCGAGCATCTTGACTACGGCACCGATGCTGTAGACGCCATCCTGACCGGCCACCACGGACGGGAGAATAGCGCAGTCGGCAAGTATTGAGAAGCTATTGCAGAGATCTACGAAAAGGTCGGCCAGGCAGGCCCAGGCTGGAGGGCAAGAGTTCCCTCCTAGCTCTTCGGCTCCTGCATAGACCGGCGCACGAGTTCCGTAGGAAAGCTCGAAAGGAGTTTCATGAGTTTTTTATAGTCGACGTTAATTGTAAGCGCCAAAACTGGCTTTGTATTACTTTCGGTTGAATGCGGGCGCGCCCCGCCCGCCATCGATTTGGCCAGGTTCGGTTTGTCTCGATCGGGAAGGCCCCTGCGGCGGGCATGGCCTCGAGCCGACCCCGGGCCAGGGATACACGGCCTGCCAGGTCGATGCCGCCGGGGGCCGCTCTGGGTCAGCGAATTCGCCGGAGCCGCCCAAGAGCTCCACGGGCCCTGGGCTACAGGTTGGATCAGGAACGATTCAGGAGTTCCGCTCGGTAGGTGTGTCCGCCGCCGTTCCTTGGGCGGCCTCGTCCGCAGTCTTGCTGGGTGGTCCGCGTAGGATCCAGGCGAAGCCGACCGCGATGATTCCGCCGGCTATCGGCCCGATGAGGTAGGCCCACCAGTCATGCCAATGACCGCCGATGATCGCGGGGCCTAGAGAGCGAGCCGGGTTCATTGATGCCCCCGAGATCGGCGCGGCCCACAGGCCAGCGAGGATGATGTAGCCGGCCACGGCCAGGGCCGCGTTGCCGCCGATGTTACGGGCGCCTGAGGCGGTACCGAGGATCACGCTGACCAGCCCGGCCGTGAGCACGATCTCGATCAGTGTCGTAGTGGCCGCGCTGATACCGGCGCCGGGCTCGGTGGCGCCAAGGTGTCCGACGTTGCCGAAGGTGGCTCGCAGGAAGCCCGCGGCGAGGAGACCGCCGGCGAGCTGGGCGGCCACGTAGCCGGGCACGCGCCTCCAGGGAAAGTTTCTGCGCAGGGCGAATGCGACGGTGACCGCCGGGTTGAGGTGGGCGCCGCTGATGGTCCCCATGAAGTAGATGATCGCCATGACCATCAGGCCGGGGGCGACTACGCGGGCGTCGAGGGGCACCTGTCCACGGCTGCGGGCGTTCACCACTGCCCCCCCGGCGGCCACCAGAACCAGAAAGAACGTGCCCAAAGTCTCGGAGAAGAGCCGACGCCACTCGAAAGATAGATCCTGGAAGTCCAGGGTCCAGGGCGTGTGCAACCCGATCGGCTCTTGGAGGTGCAGGGGCCGAGGTCGGTATGGAGGTGAAGACGACTGCCTGCGGTCCCCGTTCAGATGTCCGCTCCAGGTTTTTAGTGGGTGGTCCTTCGGTGGACGGCCTGAACTCGACAGTAGCGGTCCTGTCGAAGCGGGCCGGTACTGAGCCGAGGAACAGCGGACCCGGCTAATCGAAGACTCCGAGTGGATGCGCCCGGTTAGGGAGGCGCCGGATCAGGCGGTTCTCTTACTCACGTGTGCGCCTCCCGGAAGCTGGTAGTGAATCTCGTAGGTCGCATCGGTGCCGTGCTCGGCGCCAAAGCTGCCTGACCCGCTCAGCCCCGTGAGCTCGTTGGTGCCTGATCCTGGGACAACCGTTGCCTCCCAACGGGCCAACTGTCCGTCGAAATCGCCCGCGGCTTCGAGCATGAAGGTCCCGTGTCGCTTGGCCACGGCGCCGTCAACCTTTTGCAGGCCGACGAAGCGAGCCGTTCCATCCGCACCGTAGGTCATAAGCCAACGCACCGACCCGTAGCCGGTGATGTCCCCCGAGAACGTCTGGCTGCCTGTAGCCAACGTCATCCCGCGGACCTTCCCGTCGTCATAGGTCTCCTCGTTCCACGACGACATCTGGAAGGACCCAGCGGCTTTAGCCATGACAGTCGCCTCCTACGTGCTTGCGTCAGACATATATCCACCCCGGGAGGCGTCAAACCTCTCAGTCGCGATCCGACTAGGAACGCGGCTTAGACGTTGGTGGTCGTGAGCTGCTGTCTGGGAGTCTGTCCAAGCGCCACGTCACCCGGAGCCTCGTTTGCGCCGACTCTCGGCGACCCACGCAGGAATGGGAGGGGCATCTGACACCGCCAAGAGCGCGGGTGTTTTGAAAGTCTGAGGAACGGGTAGCAATAAAACGGGTAGCTGTAACAAGGTCCCGCGAGGCGGGATCGGTGACATCGAGGGCATCTCATACAGGGAGAACTACGTGGTCGTGTCTGGATGTGCGCCGGCCTTGCTTCGAGATTGGGACTTTCTACAAAGCGATGTCATCCCGCCGCTACTGACGGATCCGAGTCGGTCTCCGACGGCGTGGTCGATAGGTTGCGTCGACGACGCCGTCGCGCTAGCGGTCGCCTTCCGACACGGGCAACGATCCGGGACCAGCCATTTGGACGTTTACGCGTCGGAGCCGTCACCTGGTCGGGGCGAGATGGGCTTTGGGCTGGCTGATCTAAGGCGTGTCCCGACCCTGAGACAGTCCGATTGCCTCATACGCCAAGATCGGCGCTGGGTCGCAGCGGACCAACTGGCGGAGCATGTGTTCCTTACCAATCCGACTGCTCCCGTCGACCTGGTTGCCGTGCGACCGACCGAGGACAAGTGCGATGTTCTCCTGGATGAGGCTGTCGACCAGCTCCGTCCGGGCGGACAGCTGCTCCTCATCACCCGGCAACCGGATTATGAAACAGCCGTTCCCGCCGGCCTGACGGCCATCGGCGCGAACGGCTCGGGGCAGGTCTACCGCAAGTGCGAGCAGACGAGAAGTCGGGTGCGTTCGGCGACTAACTGCCGGATCGAACAGCGGCCCGAAACGCTCGCCCGGCGCCGAGCGGAGGATGAGCTGGTAACCAACCACGTTCGTCTGGCTCGCTCGCTGGCCCGAAGGTTCGCTCACCATGGCGAGCCGGCGGATGACCTCGAACAGGTAGCCATGCTGGCGTTGCTAAAGGCAGCCAAACGCTTCGATCCCGATCGCAACATCCAATTCGCCACCTACGCCACGTCGAGCATCCTGGGTGAACTCAAAAGACACTTTCGCGACAAAACGTGGATGCTCCGCGTACCTCGGACCGTACAGGAGCTTTATTTGTCCGTGAAACATACGCGTGACGAGTTGACCCACGAGCTGTCTGAAACGCCAACGGTGGCACAGATAGCCGCTCGCCTCGATGTCAGCGAATTGGCGGTGCTCGACGCCATTCGGGCCGGCGACGACTTACGGCCGGCCTCATTGGACGGATGGTTCGGCGACGACGGAGGGACCGAGGTACCGATCATCGACGGCTCGTTCGATCAGTGCCTCGACCGGTTACAGGTCCAGGCTTCTCTCCCCAATCTCGACGATCGGGAGCGGTTGGTGCTGAAACGGGTGTATTTCGATGGCTTGACTCAGAGCGACGTTGCCGTCGAACTCGAGGTCAGCCAGATGCAGGTATCGCGCCTGCTGGCTCAAGCCGTGGCCAAACTTCGACGCTGACCGAGCGCGACGTTCTCAGAGGTTGACGGTTAGGCGAACTTGGGTTCCGTCCACACCGGAACGTATCGCCACCAGATCGCACAGCTGGTTCACGAGCCACAAGCCGGTCGCCTCGAGGTCGGGGCCGGGCGGATAGCGCCCAACCAGGGGATCGGCGATGCGACCGACGTCGCGCACTTCGCACATGACCGCTCCCCCGTCATCGCGCCAAACCCGCAACGCCCCTCCGGCCCCACCATGCTGCAAGGCATTGCCGACGATTTCGCTCACGGCAAGACACAGATCGTCGACTCGCCCCATCGTCATCCCTGAGGCCCAAGCGAAGTGTTGCACCCAGGATCGAATCAAGGACAGGTCACTATCGGAACGGAACTCGCGAACCTCCGCTCCGGCGGGCGAGGGCGGCAGCGGCCACGCCTCATCGGCAAACACGTCGGCGGGGTCACAGTAGTCGTCGCTTGCGCGGGCCTGCCCATCCTTGACCACCATGGGATGCGTACGCCAGGAGTCTTCGATGACCTTGGCGGGCAGCTGGTCCTGGTCGTACGGACACAACACTGTGACAGGAAAGTCGGCCAGAGCAACGTTTATCAACGCCTCGTGGCGGGTAGCCTCTGCAATCTCGTCGGCACTACGACCAGGCCAGATGGGCTCACCGACGAGGCGGGTCCGGTGGTCCCGAAACTGTTCCAGGAACTCTTGGACGGCGGGAATGAGGCGACCCGGGTTGCGGCCAAGTTCGGTCATGTCGGCGAAATGCGTTCCGTCCCCCTTCAACCCGGCTTTGATCATGTCCATCCGCGACCTCGGAACTACGACCATGACCGGCTCCCCGGCCGCCAGGCCCTCGTCGACGAAACCGGTGACCGCGTCGACGAATTCTCTTGGACCGTGGTAGAGCAACGCCAGGTGACTCAATCCATCTCTGGGGCCGGCGTCACCGCTGTTCGAATCGACGCTGTGGTGCTCGGAAGCAGACATCGAACTCCTATGCGCGTGATGAACCAGAGCAGGCTGCGTGCAAACCCTACCCCGGCCCGGGATGCTCAACCCCTTTTCGTCCCTGCCCATGGAATCTACGTTTTGACTCGCGACCACCGGGGAAGAGTGATGACGCAGCAAGTATTGGTCCTTCAACCGGAGGTTTCCGTGGCACTGGTCCTGCTCGTTCTACTGCTCGCGCTCTTGTTCTTCGGCCTCGGCTTCGCCGCTCATCTTCTGTGGGTCGTGGCCGTCATCATCTTTTTCGTGTGGATAATCGGCTGGGCGTTCGCCCGGGGGGAGGCGTCGGGATCACGCCGGCAGTGGTACGGGCGCTGGTAGGCCCCTATGGACTTCAAGTCCAGAGCCTCAGTGCTCGACAATTCGGCTTCCGCCGACCGGATTCGATCCGGCCAAGACCTGGGGCAGCAAACCACGACAACGATCAAACAAGATCGAGAGGGCGGTTCTTTAGGCACGGAGTCCAGCCTGGTTCCGGCTCGAATCGACCGCCTTCGCTGGTCTCGATTCCACACCCGCCTCGTGATAGCCCTCGGAGTGGCCTGGATCCTCGACGGCCTTGAGATCACCATCGCCAGCAACTCCACGGCCATCATCTCGAGCAAGTCGGCCCTAGGCCTTTCTTCTTCGTCGGTGGCCTTCTCCGTCGGGACCGTCTATCTCTTGGGTGAAGTCGTCGGCGCTCTCTTCTTCGGCCGCCTGTCGGATAAGTGGGGCCGGTGCAACCTGTTCATGATCACCCTCGGGGTGTACCTGGTCGGCGGCGCCTTGACCGCCCTTACGATAGGTCACACCCCACGGTTGGGTCTACTGGCTCGACACGACTCGCTTTATCGCCGGAATGGGCATCGGTGGTGAGTATGCCGCCATCAACTCGGCCATAGACGAGCTCATCCCGGCCCGCTATCGCGGCCGTGTCGACATCGCGGTCAACGGCACTTACTGGGGTGGCGCTCTGCTGGCGTCGGTCTTGTTCTTGCTCGTCGTCAAGCACCTCCCGGGTTCTTACTCGTGGCGGGTTGCCTTCCTGCTCGGACCGGCGTTGGGATTCGTGATCCTGTTCGTCCGCCGCAATCTCCCGGAGAGCCCCCGATGGCTCTTGATGCACGGGCGGGCCGAAGAGGCGGAGCGAGCGGTGGCCCAGATCGAGCGCCACGTCGAAGAGACCGGCGGAACGCTGGACCCCGTGGACGAATCGAAGGCGCTCGAGATCCGCCCTCCCAGCAACATCGGCTTCCTAGTCCTGGGCAAGACGCTCTTTGCGGTCTACCCCAGGCGGGCCATTCTCGGGGCCGCGTTGATGATCACCCAGTCTTTCCTCTACAACGCCATCTTCTTCACGTACTCACTGGTCCTCACCAAGGTCTACGGCGTCAGCCCGAGCTCGACGGCGTACTACTTCATGTTCTTCGCAGCGGGGAACCTGGTCGGCCCGCTCCTGATCGGTAGATGGTTCGACACCATCGGCCGCAAGGCGATGATCGCGGGCACCTACTTCACCTCAGGCGCCCTGCTTGCCATCTCAGCGCTCCTGTTCAAGGCGGGCGTTCTCAACGCAGTCACCCAGACCCTGTGCTGGTGTCTCATCTTCTTCTTCGCCTCCGCCGGCGCTAGCGCGGCGTACCTGACAGTGAGCGAGATCTTTCCCGTCGAGGTGCGAGCCAAAGCAATCGCCGTGTTCTTCGCCATCGCCCAGACCTTCGGCGCTCTGGGGCCGTGGCTGTACGGCAAGCTCATCGGCAACGGCACCGACCACTTCGAGCTGTTCCTCGGCTACCTTCTCGGCGCCGCGGTGATGATCACCGGCGCCGCAGTAGAACTGATCCTCGGAATTAACGCCGAAGGTCGATCGCTCGAAGACATCGCCGAGCCGCTAGGGCTGACCCCGGCCCCGTCGGCACGCCTGTCCGACCTCGGGGAAAATTCTCCGCTCACCCGCGTCTTTGATGCCCCCGAACGGCCCGCGCCCTGAACGACCCGGGCCTGACGCTACGTTTCGCACGCCGGCTACTAGGTAGCTATCGGATATGACGAACGTTAGTCAGATCATGACCACCGGCGTGGAGTACGCGGAGGACACGGACTCGATCATCAACGTCGCCAAGAGGTTGGCGGTCGCCGACATCGGTGCGGTACCAGTTTGCGACAAGCACGGCCTCCTCAAAGGGATAGTGACGGATCGGGACATCGTGGTGAGAGTCGTTGCCCTCGGTCTCGACACCCGTCAGACGAAGGTAGGAGTGCTAGCCGACCAGGACAACGTGGTGGCGATTGGAGTTGACGACGACATCCGGGAAGCCGTCGAGGTGATGAAGACCCACAAGGTCCGTCGCCTCCCGGTCCTCGACGGCGATCGAGTGGTCGGGGTCCTAAGCCAGGCCGACCTGGCTGGATCGCTACCGGAAGCGGATTTCAGCAATCTTCTCGCCGTCATCAGCAGTTCGTAGGTCTTCACCTACCCTCCAGGCGATCCGAATGGTTTCGCTGTTCGGCGTGGCCGTGTAGACCTGCCGTCAGGTTGCTCTGGTTCGCCGACCGGGAGCGCCTCCCGCGTCAGTACAGCCCGGTCGAGCCGTGGACTGAGTTGGCCGCGACCAGCAGGGCAGCCCAGGCGCGGTTGTGGGAAGTGTCGTGATGCGATTGCATAATGTGGCCCGAGACGCGGGACTCAAGTGCGCTTCTCCCGAAGGAGCATCCTTTCCTCCGCGTCGGCCAGAGCGTTCGGATCGTGATCACCATCCAACGGGGACGGCTCGTCCCTGGACTTCTCGTCGTGTTCGTCGTGGCGACGGAGCATCTTCTCCTCCGCCTCTTCGAGGGATTGCTGATCGTGGTCTTCGGGATCGAGGGGGTCGGGCTTCGTCGTCATGGAATCCTCCTTCAGGTCAACCGCTAACTACTACCCATATCGGCGCCGTGTAACCCACCACGATGACCGCGATTACCGGCCTTTGGGCAGCTCGCAGACGGACTATCACCTGGTCGAGGCTCCGACCGGATTGAGTCTCGGCTCTCTAGTCGTGTGGGGCCCGTTGTTGTCGCGTTCTAGGCGTCTCAGAGAGATGACGGCGGGGATCATGGGTAGCCACATGTTGAAGATCCGGTACGCGATGACGGCCAGGATGGAGGAGGCCAGCGGGTAGCCGACCCAGTTGAGAGCGAAGGGCATGAGGGCTTCGACGACGCCGGCGCCCGCGAGTGGCAGGGCCCGTCTGGTCAAGGCATATCCGGTGGCGTAGCCGACGATGATGACCGCTACGGCGCCCCGGCGGTGACCGAACACGTCGATGCAACCTCCGAGGGCGGCGATCTCGGCGGCCCAGTACAGGAGCATCCCGAATACGGCGAGTGGCGCCTGCCGCCACGACTTGAGCAGCTGCAGAAGGTCGTCGATGGCGTCGAGATGTTTGCGGAGCAGCGACCACCAATTTTCGGGTCGGCCGTCTCGGTGATACTTGATGAGCAAACCGGTTGCGAGCACGGCGCCGACCGGCACACCGATGACCCAGGAGGGCAGCAGACCGGCTTGGGCTTTCATACCCGATGCCATCATGTAAACGGCGGCCAGGAGCGTTAGGGGGGCGAGGACGGCGTACTCGAGCATCCCGAGGAGACGGACCGCCTTCTCGGCGGTTTCTTCGTCGAGGCCGCGTCGGGTGAGCTGACGGACGTCGACCGCGTACCCGCCGCGGGGGCTCAGCGGCTCGAATCCGGTCGTCACGATGCGAAATGCGTCGCTGAGGTCGAGGCGAGCGCCATCAGTGGTTCGAGCTACTTCCCAGTAGGTGAGGGTGTATCCGACATGGCTGATCACCACTGCCACTGGGACGAAGAGCGCGAACACCCAGTCCGCGTGGTCGACGGATTGCCACAGCTGGCGCCAGCCGACGTCGACAGTGATACCGACCAGGGCCGCGAGGGACAGAATGCAGCCCACGCAGATGAGGAGGGCCAGAAAACCGGTTCCAGGTTTCTCGCCGGCAGAGTGAAAGTAGCGGCTCAGGAGTTCTTTCATGGAGATGCCCATTGCCTTCTTACCCATGTGGCCGTTCGTCTATTCAGACCGTTGCGTCGCCGATTCGGCCTGGCATTTTCTCGCCGGGCAGGTTTCCGGCCCCGTTGGCCGGGTAGCAAGAGGCCATGGACGCCATAACCCTCCTTAAAGATGATCACAAGACGGTCAACCGGCTTTTCCATGAGTTCGAGAAGACCGGCAAACGAGCCCAGGCCACCCAGCGCAAGCTGGTGGCCCAAATGATCCGCGAGTTGTCCGTGCACGCGGACATCGAGGAGCGGATCTTCTACCCGGCCGTGAGATCCGAAGTCGAAGGCCAGGAAGCGACGGCTCTCGAGTCCCTCGAGGAGCACCACGTAGTGAAGTGGCTGCTATCGGAACTTCAAGGCCGGGACCCCTCGGATGAGAGGTTCAAGGCGAAGGTGAGCGTGCTGATAGAACTAGTGCGACACCACGTCGAAGAGGAGGAAAAAGAGCTCTTCCCGGCGGTGCGCCGGGCCCTCGGCCGCAAGCGCCTGGCTGAAATCGGCGACGCCCTGCAAGCGGCGAAGCGGACTGCGCCCACCATGCCCCATCCCCGGGCACCGGACACGCCTCCAGCCAACACTGTGGTCGGAGTTCTGGCCGGCGCGGTCGACCGGGCCCGCGAGGCGGTCGGCAATATCGGCCACTAGGTCGTCGGGGGAGTATCCCGACGGCACCAGACCCGGGTAAGGAACCGTCGCTGGCGTCAAAGGTTGCAGGGATCATCAACTTGGCGTCATCGACTTACGGCTCAGTCAAATGGAGCACAGACGGCTCTTC
>Ga0302324_100000634_pt1 | contig 89961 bp, 90 predicted proteins | sample Palsa_T0_1_FD_201949 | JGI IMG/M metagenome (GOLD analysis project Ga0302324, IMG submission 201949) | Peat permafrost microbial communities from Stordalen Mire near Abisko, Sweden - Palsa_T0_1 | ecosystem: Environmental > Terrestrial > Soil > Palsa > Peat permafrost | place: Sweden: Abisko...
TTACGAACGCTAAGCGCTCGACTCCCGGGAGCGCGGCAACGACTTCGCACAGGTCGGCAAAATCCGCGCCGGTCGCCGGTTCCTTGTATGCGTTGACGGTTTGTCCGACAAGGGTGATCTCGCGCGCGCCCGACGCAATCTTCGTCTTCACTTCGGCGACGATCTCATCCATCGGGCGATGATCGAAACGTCCGCGCACGTGCGGTACAATACAGAACGTACAGTAATACGAACAGCCGCGTTGCACGTTGACATACGCGCGCAGAAAATCGTACGGCCCCGCGACACCTTCGCCGACGCCGCCCATCGGGAATTCGAGTTCGCGCGCGATCGTGAGGTCGTCGTCGCCGAAATCGTCGCGCCAGGCCGCAAGCTGATCGCCCAAGCGTTTGAGTTCTTTGGTGCCGAAGACGCCATCAATGTGCGGTAGCAAGGTCTGCATGCGATCGCGGTCTTGTTCGGCAAGGCATCCCGCCACGATCACCTTCACCGACGGGTCGATCGCTTTGAGTGCTTTCCAATGCCCAATGCGGCCGTACGCGCGCCGCTCAGCGTTGTCGCGAACGGTACACGTATTGAGCACGAGCACGGAGGCGTCTTCCGGTTTCTCGGCGACCGTATAACCCGCACTTGCGGCGCGGCGTGCGATATATTGCGAATCGGCTTCATTCATTTGGCAGCCGTGCGTTTCGATGTAAATGCTCGCCATATTATTTCGGCTTGTCGCCGGCGGTTAGCTGGCTGAGCAAATCGATCGGTAAGTAGAGCTTGCCGCCAATGAGTGTCGGTGCCGCGTCGAACGCGACGGATGCACCGTCAACACGATACGACGTCGAACCAATTTTCGCGACAACGTCGTGACGGGCGTGGCGCAGCACGACGCGCGCACCTTCGATCTTGATTTCGTCGGCGGATAGATAGTCCGACGCCGGTGCGACAACGGCCGAACGCGTCGTTTCGTCGTCGCGCACCACGATGTCGGTTCGCATGTCCGGATAAACGGTAATGTTGCGGCTGATTTTCCCGGCCGCCGTGCGCACGGCGATTTCGTGCAGCCCCGCCGAGGCCGGATAGAAACCGTTCTTATCCGGCTTCACCGGCTGGCCGTCAATGAGCAGTTCGCGCGGCACTGTACCGTGGACCGCGACGAGGCCCATATTGAACCGCATCGTACGCGACGGCGCGCGCGACATTTGCACCGACGATAGCGACGCGACGGCCGGAATAATGCTCACGTCGAGATCCTGTGCAAGCCAACCCGTCTTCGTTAAACTGATGGTATGCCGTCCGGCCGCGAGCGCATCGAGCACCAGCGGACTATGGCCGACATACGTGCCATCGACCCACACGTCAACGCCGGTCGGCAAGGTCGTGACGTAGAGGGAACCAGTCGGGACCGCCCCGAGAAGAACGAAGAGTGCGGCGCACGCGGCGGCCGCCGCAAAGCGACGGAACATGTCGACCTTGGCCTTTCGCCGAAGGTCACGAGTCACCATGTCCGATTCTACATACGACGACGTCGCGCTCGGCGACGAGCTCGATCTTGGGGCCCTGGGCCTCGAGGGCTCCGCCTCACTGCGCATCCGGCCGGCGACGGTCGCGATCGTCGGCCGTCCAAACGTCGGCAAAAGTGCGCTTTTCAACCGGTTGGTTGGTCAGCGCCTCGCGATCGTCGAGGACACGCCGGGCGTCACGCGCGACCGGCTCTACGCCTTGGGAGAATGGCGCGGCCGGACGTTTACGTTCGTTGATACCGGCGGCATCGATACCGATAGCGATCCGGGCGACGTGATCGCCGCCGGCACGCGCGAGCAAGCCGAAATGGCGGCGCGCGATGCCGACGTGATCGTTTTCGTCGTCGATGCAACCACCGGCTTAACGCCGCTCGACGACGAAGTCGCAAACATCTTACGCCGCACGAAACGCAACGTGATCCTCGTTGCGAACAAAGCGGAATCACCGCGCGCGCAAATGGCGATCTACGGCGAGTTTTCGCGCCTGGGTTTTGGCGAACCGGTCGGCGTCTCGGCGATTCACGGCGAAGGCACGGGCGATCTGCTCGACTTGATCGTCGAGGCGATGCCGCCTGAATCCGCCGGCAACGATTTCGATAACAACGAACTTTCGATCGCGCTCATCGGACAGCCGAACGTCGGCAAAAGCTCGCTTCTCAACGCGCTCTTGAACGAAGAACGCGCCATCGTTTCCGATGTTCCCGGTACGACGCGCGATGCGATCGACACGATCTTTCAATTTCACGATCATCGGATTCGCCTGATCGATACGGCCGGCGTGCGCAAGCGCGCGACCAAGCACGGCCCGATCGAATACTACAGCTCGCTACGCTCACTCAAGGCGATCGCGCGCTGCGATATCGCCCTCTTGCTGATCGACTCGATGCAAGGGCCGCTCAATGCCGACCGGCGTTTGGCCGGTATCGCGCTCGAAGAACGTAAGGCGCTCATTCTCGTCGGCAACAAGTGGGATCTTGTGCGCGAGCAAGGCGAGTACAGCCAGGGCGAACTCATCGGCGAGATTCACAAGCAAATGCCGTTCACGTCGTTTGCACCGGTCGTGTTCTTGAGCGCCCTGACCAAACGCAAACTCGGCAGCCTGATGCCCGTTGTCTTAAAAGTCGCAGCGAACCTCGATCGGCGCGTGCCGACGGCCAAGCTCAACGCCGTCGTACGCGATGCCGTGCTCGCGCATCCGCCGCCAATTTCGGCCGGCCGGCCGCTCAAGATCTTCTACTGCACCCAGGCCGCAGCGCACCCGCCGCTCTTCATCTTCCATTGCAACGACCCCGACCTCGTGCAATCGTCGTACAAACGGTTTATCGAAAACACGCTGCGCACGAATTTTGATTTCGAAGGTGTGCCGCTCTCGTTTGAGTTTCGCGAGCGTTCGCGCGTCGAGGTCGGTGCATGAATCTCGCGCTCGGTATCGTAGGCGCGCTCGTCGCGTTTGCGATCGGGGCAATTCCGTTCGGCCTCATCGTCAGCCGCATATTCTTCAAGCGCGATATTCGGACGGAAGGCAGCGGCAATATCGGCGCCGCCAACGCGCTGCGCACGCTCGGCAAGCGCGGCGCGGCGGCCGTGCTGGTACTCGACGCGCTCAAAGGCGCGCTGCCGGTACTCGCGGTCGCGCTCGTCACGGGTTCGGCCGCTTGGGCGGCGCTCGCCGGCGCCGGCGCCGTCCTCGGACACTGCTATTCGCCATTTTTGGGCGGCAAAGGCGGCAAAGGCGTCGCGACAAACTACGGGGTGGTCTGGGCGCTGGCTTGGCCGGCAGGAGCAACCTTCACAATCCTCTGGATCGCGACGCTGATCGCGACCGGCTTCTCGTCGGTCGCCTCGATCGTGGCAACCGTAGCCATGCCGTTCGCGCTGTGGTTCGTCATCGGCTGGCCCGGCCTCGCCTACGGCATCGCCGCAGCGATTCTTGTCGTCTACGCGCATCGGGAAAACCTCGCTCGCCTGCGTGCAGGAACGGAAAACGCGCTGCCGCTGTTCGGTGTGCGGGAAAAGGCGAAGCCCTAGCATTTGCGGTAAAGCGCGCGGACATGATTTCGTCCAATGATTTTCGCAACGGCGTCACGATCGTCATCGACGGTCACTTGTGGACCGTTATCGAGTTCCTGCACGTCAAACCGGGCAAGGGCTCCGCGTTCGTCCGAACCCGGTTGAAAAACGTCAAAACCGGGGCTACCGTTGAGCGCACGTTCCGAGCCGGCGAAAAGCTCGAACGCGCAACGGTTGATAACCGTGAAATGGCGATGCTCTATAACGACGACGACGGTTACCATTTCATGGACAACGAGACGTTCGAGAATTTCACGCTGCCCAAAGACATCATCGGCGACCCGGCCGACTTCCTCAAAGACGGCATGCGTATTGCCGTGCAGTTTCACGACGGTAATCCGATCGGCGCCGACTTGCCGGCTCACGTCGAGCTGCGCGTTGAAGAAACCGATCCCGGCTTCAAGGGCGACACCGCCACCGGCACGACCAAGCCCGCCAAACTCGAAACGGGCGCGACCGTGCAGGTGCCCCTTTTCGTGAACCCCGGCGATCTCATCAAAATTGACACGCGCGATCGCCGATATATAGGAAGAGTCCAGAACTAACGACCGGAGCCGAGGGGAGACTGACCGTTGATCAAGATTCGCCGTCTCAAAACTCTGGGAATTGCACTTGGTCTTTCGGTCGTCGCCGCCGCGGTCGGCGTGTCGTTCTATAGTCTGCCGCGCCAAACGTTACCTGAAGCGAACCGCATCGCCGACTATGTCTATCTGAATGAGGCGCTCTTCTGGGCGCGCGATCAGTCGTGGCTAGCGTGGGCCCACTTCCCCGATACCGACGAGCGCAACGATCGTCTCAAGCTTATAGCAATCGATGAGCCGGCGATGTTACCGCCGCCGCGCGGGGAGGGCCAATTTCCCTGGCCGCGGTCCGTGCATGGGCATATCCTTGAACGCCTGGCAAAAGCCGGTGCTAAGATCGTCACGTACGACATCGTGTTCCTTGAACCGGCGCAAGATCCGACGCAGGATGTCGCATTTGCGAAAGGTCTCGCCGCGCAGCCGACGATTCTCGGATTTACGCTGGCAACGAGCACCGGCGGCATACTCAACGTCGAAGAACCGCCTCCGGTGTTAAAGAGCCACGTTAACGCTCTTGGTTTTACCACCGTTGATACACCCGGCGGCTGGCTGGTCGGTCAGTATTTTACGATCCAAGCCGGAAATCAGACGTATCGTTCGCTCGCCGGAGAAACCGTGGAAACGTTCACCGGAAAGAAGATCACTCCGATCGATGACTGGCACGCGAAGTTTGGTGACGAGACATTGCCGCTCGACGGTAACGGTCAGTTCACGATGCTGCCGTTTAAGGTCGTGAGCACCATGGACTCGACCACCGGGGGCGCCGTCGCATCCCGTCAAGGCGGCGAACACGTCAACGTCGCGTTCATTGAATATCTCTCGTTTGCCGACGTCAACGCGATGGACGACGCGACGCTTAAAGCATTTACGGGTGGTAACATCGTTGTCATTGGCCCGACGGCACAAGGACTGGGCGACTTCATCCTCACTCCGAACGGCCGGTACGCGGGTGTTTTTGCAAACCTTCGGATCATGGATCAGCTGATCTCGCACAAGTTCGTGACACGCGTACCGCCCTGGCTCGATATTGCGCTTATCATTTTTCTACCGTTATTCGTCGGCTTTGTCGGAACGCAATTGCGGGCCACGGTCGGCGTCGTGGTCGCCCTCGCCGCCGTGCTCATCTATTCGGCAGTAGCAGTTGGTGTATACGGCTACACGTTGCACTGGCTCAACCTCATCCACGTCGACGTTTCCGTCCTTCTCGCCGCGCTCTTCGTCGCCTTATACCGAACGATTACGGAGGGTGCGGATAAACGCGTTATTCGCGAGATGTTCGGCAAACACGTGAGCCCGGCACTCGTCGATCAGATGCTCAACCACGACGATCCCAAAGCGGCACTGGGCCTGCAAGGCAAACGCGTTCGCGTGACGATCTTCTACTCCGATATTCGCGGCTTTACGGCGATGTCGGAAAAGATGACGCCCGAACAAATCTACGGACAACTCAACGAGTACTTCGAAGAGATGTGTACGATCGTATTCAAGTACGGCGGATACGTCGACAAGTTCATCGGCGACTGTTTGATGGCCGTATTCTCCGCGCCCAATCCGCAACCCGACGATGCGTACAGCGCCACGATATCCGCACTTGAACAACAAGAGAAAATCGTCGAGATGGCGGCCGCGTGGTCCGCCGAGGGCCGCAAGGTCTTCACGGTCGGCATGGGGCTCAATACCGGCGAAGTCGTTATGGGCAACCTCGGTTCGAGCGAGCGCCTCAACTACACGGTCATCGGCGACAACGTCAACACGGCGGCGCGCTTGTACAACGTTGCCTTGGGCGGCCAAATCATTATCAGCGAGTCAACCTATGAGGAAGTGAAAGACCGCTTCGTCGTCAACGAACTTCAGCCGGTGTTCGTCAAAGGCAAGGAGCTGCCGCTGCGCAACTTCGAGATCGTTGCGCGCCTGGCACCGGGCGAACCCAACACCTCAAAACTGCTCGACCCGAGTATGATCCATGAAGCCAAGGTTGCCGCGGATCACTAGGCTGCGCGGTGTCGCGGCCGCCGCGACACTGGTCACGCTTTTCTCATTGTCGTCATCGAACGCGGCGACGGGCGACAAAGAGCTTGCCGTTGTGCGCGGTGACGTCACCTTTCGAATCGGCGATCAAGGCGCGCCTAAACGGATCATCGGCACGCAGATCCTACCGGATGATGCGTTCGCATCGACGGCGTTTAAGGCCGCGGCGGAACTGCGTATGCCCGACTCGTCGATCATTCAAATCGGCGATAACACGAGCGTTCAGATCGGCGCGTTTCGGCCGGATGCCGCCGGTGGAACCGTTATCAATCTCAAGACGGGCGCGCTGCGATTCACGATCGTGCATCCGGCAGGCAAACGATCGAATTACACGTTCAAAACGTCTACCTCGCAGCTTGCCGTGCGCGGAACGCTCGCGTATCTGATCGTCGGCCCCAAGGGAACGCAGCTCTACTGCGTCGAGTGCGCCCCGGGCGATATCTCCGTAACCACGAGCTTCGATACCTATTCCATCGTTTCCGGACAAACACTGAACATTCGGACCGTCGGCAGCAAACCGTTTGATGCCGATATTCTATCGAATGTCCGGATCAACAATCCGGCGATCGACCAGTTTTTGCACGGATACAGTCCGTTTGGAGAACCGATGGAAAAAGGGACCGACTCTACCGGCTCGGGCTCGGGTACTAGCCGCTGAGCCCAATCGAATTTGTAGAGATTTTTTTCGCCGGAGCTATCGCCAGTGTTTTTGGCTCAATCGTCGGGATGGGCGGCGGCTTCATCGTCATCCCACTCTTGCGCCTGGGCTTCGGGGTCGGGCCTAGCGTTGTCGCCGGAACGTCGCTCCTGTTCGTGCTGGCCAACGTCGGAACGTCGGCGATCGGCTACATCAAGCAAAAGCGCGTCGACTTCTCGCTTGCCGTACCGATTTCGATCGGAGGCGTCCCGGGCAGCATTATCGGCGTGCTTATCGCGCACCGCATTTCGGCTGCCTGGTTCGACTACGCCTACGGCGCGCTACTCGTCGGCCTGTTCTTCCTGATCATTCGGCGCCGCAGCGAAGAAGCGCACCAAACCGGCAAGACGTTTGCGCACATTTGGGGCATCGCCGTCGGTGCCGGCGTCATACTCGGCCTGTTTTCGAGTTTGTTCGGCATCGGCGGCGGTATCGTAATGGTGCCGTTGCTCTTGGTGGCAGCGAAATTGCCACCGCACGTTGTCAGTGCAACGAGCGGCTTCATCATTCTCTGCACGGCGCCCGTCGGCGTCGTCGCACACGCCCTCACGGGCGATATCGACTGGCTCGTCGCCGTACCGCTCACGCTCGGCGGCCTCGCGGGCGGCTATATCGCCCCGTCAATTGCAAAACGCATCTCGTCGCCAGGGCTTGTGAAGCTGCTCGCCGCGGCACTGTTGGTTGCAGCCGCGGGTCTCGTTCTCAAACACTTTGCGTAAACGGCTTGGTGCCACCACCTTTTGCGCGCTCGTACTAGTGGCATCGTCCGCGTACGGAGCCGCCGTAACGGTGACCCAGGTTATACATGTGCGCGGGAACGTCTTTGTCGCTGCGGATCGAAACACGCCGGCCACCCCCATCCGAGGGAGTGTGCTGCTCGATCCGGATGAATACGTGCGCACCGACGACCGCTCACTAGCGGAACTTCGTCTGCCGGACGGATCGGTCGTCGAGATCGGCCAAAACACGGAGATCCAGGCCGGAGAATTTCACCGGACCGAATTTCGCGGGGCCGCGGGACAGAACGTCATCTCGATATTCCGAGGCACCATCCGCTTTCACATCGTTCGTACCGACAATACGCCCGCAAACTATAAATTTCAGACACCGCAGCTGCAAATCGCGATTCGCGGAACAACCGCAACCGTCTCCGTCACCGATACGCTAACGGAAGTCACAATGCTGGAAGGCAGCGCAGGGATCTCGGCCGGCAATGGGTCGACCTTCATCCTGCGCGCCGGGCAAACGTTTCGCGTTCGCTCGGACGGCGGTCAGATACTGAGCAAGGAAATCATCCCGACCGCCGTTGACCCAAGTCCGACGCCGGCCGGCCGGCCGTAGGTTACTGCGCGAGCGCCTTCTTCAATGCCCGCTCGAATTGCGGCGGGTTCTCGAGCCACGGCCAGTGGCCGCTGTGCGCGACATGTACGATCGTTGCATGGGGAAACGCTGTACGTAAGCTCGGCTCCATTTCCAGCGCGGCATCGTCGGCGCCGGTGAGGAGCGTAACGGGGCCATGGAATGCGCCAACCATCTTCCCCACGAAATAGTGCTTGTTGTAATCCGTATAGATCGCGTTACTCACGGCCGGATATATAAAAGGCCGGGGCAAGGTCGCGATGAGCCTTCGGGCCTTCGCCCGGTCGTCAAATTCTGCCAGTAGCTGAATGTTCAACTGATCGACATCATCGTTGCGCTTGCCATACGCCGCATATTGAACGCGCTCCGACGGCGTCATGCGTTCGTTCAGTCGTTTGCCGAAAAGGCCGACGGTTGAAAGATCGGTGCCGACCGAACCGCTAAGAATCAGATTCGCTACGCGCTGCGGGTGCGCCGCCGTATATGCAAGCGCTATCCCGCCGCCGAACGAGTGCGTCACGAGGACGAGCTTTTCTTGTTTAAGCGCAACGCGAAGCGCTTCAAGATCGGCAACGCTGCCGGCCATCGTGAGCATCTTCTGCGCTTTACCCGCAGCCACCGACGAGCCGGTGCCGCGTTGATCGGGCAAGATCGCCTGATAACCGTCACGCGCGATCGTTTCCGCGACGGGCTTCATATACAGGCCGTTGAGTCCCGGTCCACCGTTGAGAATGACAACGATCGGCCCTTGGCCGTAACGGTGGTACGTCAACGTTGCGCCGGCCGATGTGAACGTGCCGGTTGATTGCACCGACGCCACCTCCCCGGCAAGCGGTGATAGCGTCAAGAAAATGCCGAGGAATAGCGCGGTGCTCACGCTCGGCGCGACGCTGCCGTTGCGAGGGTGACGTCACGTATTTCGACGACCTCGAACGTCGTCAGCGGTTTTCGGCAGCGCGCGCACGCCGCATTCGCGGGCGGCTTGCGTTTGCGCAGCAGTTCCATCGTACACTTCTCACAGCGCAGGATATACCGCTTCGTGCTTTCGTTGAAGGGCTTGGCGGTGCCGAGATCGTGGTAGATCGAGCGTAGCCCTAACTCGCGCATCTTCTTTTTGAAGACGGCGGTGTGGCCGGGATTGAGCCCCCGGGCGTGCAGCCAAGCATGAATCATTTCGTGCAGCAGCGTTTCGTGCAGCTCCTCCGGCTTATTCGCCAGATGCTTGGGAGAAAGTTCGATGACCGGCGGTTTATAGGTCACGCGCCCCGCCAGGTTGGCGAAGCGTCCGTTGTAAGCGATCCGGTAGGCGGGAATTTCACCGTTGAAATGCGTGTAGTTCAACTGCGCGAAGAGCAGCTGCAGTTCCGCAACGTCGGGAAGCATTGAGTGCATCGTTCGACGCAGGACGTACCGAATTCCCGGGACCGTAGGCGCCCGGAGTCAAAGGTATCCCAATGGGCCTCCCGCTGCGCGTCGCCATTCCGCTGCTGACCATTTTTGCCGTCATTTTTCTGGGCATCATGGGCTATCTGCTGCGCATCGGATTCGGCACGGAAGGTTCGGCATTCGGTCCGAGTGCACCGCACGAGCAAGGTGACGCGCGTATCCTCGCGACCGCCGCACCCCAAGGCCCGGGTGCCGACGCGAATGCGCTGCCGGGTAATCCCGTCGGCGGCGGCCCACCGGCGCCCGTTCTGGCGGCGCTCACCGATTTGCAAACGCGCGTCGCAAAAAATCCGCGCGACACGGCATCGCTCCTCGCGCTGGGCACAATGTATTTTGAAGCCGGCAAATACGACCGGGCGCTCGCGTATGACCAGCGGGCTCTGGCGGTTGATCCGGCATTTGCGCAAGCGTTGTTTGCAAAAGCGGCGACGCTGCGTGCAATGGATCGCCGTTCCGACGCGATCGCCGCGTACCGGCAATATCTCCGGGTTGCGCCGCGCGATACGCGCGCTGCCGATGCACGCGCCGCGATCGGTGAGCTGGGCGGATGAGTATCATCGGCTTTCAAGGCGAGCCCGGCGCGTTTAGCGATGAAGCTGCCCGGCGGCTCGTCCTCGGCTCCGATACGCGCGGCTACATGACGTTCGACGATCTCATGGCTGCCGTCGCGCAGCGGGAAGTCGGCGCCGGATTGCTGCCGGTCGAAAACTCGATCTTCGGCGCCATTGCGCGTTCGTACGATCTGCTGTGGTCCTACGATAATTTACACATCATCGATGAGACGCAAATCGCCGTCGAGATGTGTTTGATCGGCGTTCCCGGAGCAACCGAGGCCACGATTCGTGAAATTCGTTCGCACCCGGTTGCACTCGAACAAGTGCGCCGCTTCACCGGAACGCACCCCGGCTGGACGCAAATCGCGGTTGCGGATACGGCGGGTGCCGTGGCCGAAATTATCGCACTCGGCGATCCCGCGATTGCAGCTATCGGGCCCGCGTTTGCCGCCGAACGGTACGGTGCCGTCGTGCTGCGGCGCGCGGTGCAAGACGACGAGCGCAACTTCACGCGCTTCTACTTGCTCTCAACGGGCCATTTGCCGCGCCCCTCGACGCGCCGCGCAGTCGTCGGCATCGAGATCGCGCACAAGCCGGGAACGTTGCGGGCCGCGCTCGGGGCGTTTGCCGATCAAAGTATCGACCTGCGCAACCTTGTCGCGCGGCCAAACCACGTCGACCCGTTTCACTATCGCTTCTTCTTCGAACTGCGTGATGTCGACGAAGCGCGGCTGACTCTTGCTTTGGGTAACGTTGACGGAAGCACCCGCATTTTCGGCGTCTATTAAAGCGGCCGATTGTCGATGCAGATGTCTGCTCCTTCGATTGCATATGCAGCGTAACGAAAGTCTCGGATGAGCGCGATGCTGTTGCCCGCCCACTGTACGAGGATGAAATAGACCGTCCGTTCGCTCCGCTCACCGTCCTGCACGAGTATCGCCGGCCGCCGATCGATGAAACCCAGCCGCATGTGCCAGTCATCCGTCGCCGAGTAATTATGGAAGTACGTTTGAACCTGCTTGCGGCCATCGAGTTCGGTATGAGCGACAAGCTCGAGATGCACTTCGTCTGCCAGCATGTCGCGAAGAGCATCGAAGTTGCGCGCATTAAAGTGTCTGATGTAGGCGCTCAGCAGCGAGCGTTCGACATTCGAAAGGTGCGGGGGCGCGGCATCTTCGGCCTGGGTGGCTAAGCTTCGCAGGCGCGTCCGCCCACGGTGAAGGGCAGACTTTACGGCGGGAACGCTCGCATCCATGATGCCGCCGATCTCTTGCAGGGAGTAACCCAGCACGTCCATGAGGATAACCATGCTGCGCTGGACAGGCGGCAGCCCCATAAACGTGTGCAGGCTGGTCGCAACGGTTTCTCCCCGGCCGAACGCATCTTTGGGATCTTCGAGCATATCGGGATCCTCGTCGGCAAGAGTTGCATCGATCCGTGACCGGCGGCGCAAGAAATCGAGTGCAGCGTTATGCGCGACGCGGAACATCCAGCGCTCCGGTTGGCGGATAATCTCCGATTGCTGCACCGCCTTGAGCGCCTTGACCATCGCCTCTTGCAAGACGTCTTCGCCGTCGATCGCCGAGCCGACCATACGCGCGCAATAGCGGTGCAGTTTGGGCCGCATCGCAACCAGGAAGGCCTCGAGGCTTTCCAGCGTCAGTGTCTCGGCAGCAGAGTCGCTCATATTGCTAGTGACGTTCGTTGGGTACCGAAGGATTCGCGCCCGGATATTGGCTTATAGCGAATCGTTTGCGAGCTCCGGATCGTCACAGCTTCAACCGGTATCCGGCGAGCCAAAGAATGGAGAACCATGAAACCGATCGTGATCCGCTACAATGCAAAACCCGAGGGCGCGCAGCAAAATGCCGACCTCATCGAGGGCGTGTTCCGCGAACTCGAACGTGAAAAGCCCCCGGGCGTGCGCTATCTGGTCCTGCGTCTTGACGACGGGTCCTTCGTTCACATCGTGGCCTACGACGGCGAAGAAACCGGCTTGACGACGCTTGCGACCTTTCGCACGTTCCAGGACGAGGCCGGCGAGTTCCGCGCGGACGCGCCGGTCAGACGCGAAGCCGAGATCGTTGGGAACTATCGCATGCTCGCAAAATAAGCCGATCTACGCCGGAGTAGCGGCCGGTTTCGGCACCGTCCGCTTTCCGATGAACAGCACGAGCATCGATGCGACCAGGCACAAAAATCCCGATGAAATGAAAGCCGCGTCGTAACTGAGCGTGATCGTGCGAATCAAACCGGCGAGGAAGGCCGTTACGGCCGCGCCCAATTGATGTCCGGCGAGTATCCAGCCGAACATAATGGCGGCGCGGCCTCGGCCGAACGCGTCGGTTGCGAGTTTTAGCGTCGGCGGTACGGTCGCAATCCAATCGAGCCCGTAAAACACGGCGAAGATCGGCAACCCGAGGTTTGCGATGCCGAATGCCGACGGTAAAAAGATCAGCGATAATCCACGCAGGCCGTAGTACCAGAAAAGCAGCCACCGGCTACTGAACCGATCGGATAACCAGCCCGAGAAGGTCGTTCCAATCAGATCGAAGATGCCCATTGCGGCGAGCAATCCCGCCGCGCGCACTTCGGGGATGCCGTGGTCGCCGCACGCCGGAACGAGATGCGTGCCGATCAGGCCATTGGTGCTCGCGCCGCAAATGAAAAACGAACCGGCCAGCAGCCAGAAATCTTTGCGGCGAGCGCCTTCGCCAAGCGCATTGAACGCGTTCGTGATGGGATTGATCAGCGAGGGTTGCGGTTCGACGACAACCGTTGCGCCAAACATCGGCAGTTTCATGTCCGACGGGTGCTCGCGCAAAACCAAAAGCGTGACCGGCACGAGCGCTGCGCACACCGCAGCAATCGTCAGTACTTCAAAGCGCCAGCCCGGCCCGCTGACCAAATAGCCGAACAACGGCAAGAAGACCAGTTGTCCCGTCGCATTGCTCGCGGTTAAAACGCCCATTACCGTGCCGCGATTCGTTTCGAACCAGCGGTTGACGATTGTTGCGCCGACAACTAGGCCGATGCTGCCGGTACCGATACCGACCATCACGCCCCAGAGCAGAAAGAATTGCCACGCCTGCGACATCAGCGACGACGTTGCCGCTGCAATCGCGAGCAGCACGAGCGCGCCCGCAACGGTACGACGAATGCCGAACCGCTCGAAGATCCCGGCTGCAAACGGGCCCATCAAGCCGAACAGCGCGATATTGATCGCGATCGCGGCGGAAATCGTCGCCGGCGACCAGCCGAACTCGTGTTCCAGCGCCAGAATAAGCATCGTCGGCGACGATCGGACGCCGGCTGAAGCGATCAAAAGCAGAAACGCGACCGCCGCGACGACGTAGGCATAGTGGAACCGGAGCTTCATCTGCTGACCTAAACCGTCAAAACCTCGCCGTGGATGCGGTAGCAGATTCCGCGGAAAACACCGATCAATTCGCCCGTTACCACATTGGTCACGTTGATATCGTACACGCCGGTGCGGCCCTTGAGACTGCGCTCCTGCGCTTCGGCGACGAGACGCTCACCCACACGAGCCGGTTTCACGAATGAGATCGTCGCGCTCAGCGCGACGTGCGGCACGTTACGCGAATTGCATGCCAGCGCAAATGCCGTATCTGCAAACGTGAACACGACCCCGCCGTGAGCCATCGCGTGGCCGTTGAGCATCGTCTCGCCGATCGTCATGGCGAGTCGTGCATACCCTTCGCGCGCTTCTTCGATTGCGATACAGAGCGCCTGCGCCGCGCGGTCGCGCGAGAGCATTGCCGCGGCGCACGCGCGCGCCAGCTCGTCGCCGGCGAACTGTGTCGGCATTACGTCGCGGCTGGGCGACGTGTCTCGATAACGCGAAAACGGTTTGCCACAAACGCACTATCGGTCAGCGACGCGTTCCCGGCCGGGTTGCCGCCGGTAACGTGGAAATCGCTGAACGCAGCCGACTGATTGACGAGCAGCGAGCCGGTCAGGTTGATCGCCAGCGACACGTTGCCGGCGGCGGCCGTCGTCTCGGCGCGTGCAATGACGGCCGGGTCGGTCGAATGGACGATCGCGGTAATAGCACCTTGCGTCGCTGCCAGAATGCCCAACAATCCAAGCGAAACGGCGGTGGAATCCGTCGCGACGACATACGTAATCGGTCCGAACATCTCGTGCATGAACGGGTTGTCGTCGTCTTGCACTTCCATCGTTGCAATGAGCGGCGTGCGAATACGCGCGTCCGGAAACGCCGGGTGCGCAATCGCCGCGCTTTTCCGCACAACACCGGGCTTTTCATTTTCCGCATCAACGCGTGCAAGCGTTGCATCGACGGCAATCGCGCCGAGAATTTCGACGGCGCGTTCCACGGGGCCGAGCAGACCGTCTACCGCCCCGACGATTCCCGCAACGACCTCGTCAAATGATTTATGCCCTTCGTCGGTTTCAATACCGGCCTTCGGAACGAAGATATTCTGCGGCGTGGTACACATCTGCCCCGAATACAGGCTCAGCGACATCGCCAGATTGCGCGTCATGCCCTTGAAATCAGCCGTCGAATCGATGACGACCGAATTGACGCCGGCTTTTTCCGTATATACCTGCGCATGCGTATTCTTCTCCAGCCACGTGCCGAACGCGCTTGACCCGGTGTAGTCGATCAGCGCGATACCAGGCAGCGTCGCCAGCTCTTTTGCGATCGGCTTCTCGGCCGTATCGACAGCGAGCATCACGATATCCGGATCGAAGCCCGCTTCGCGCAACGTCGCTCGCATGATTTCCACCGTTATTGCAAGCGGCAGCACCGCTTGCGGGTGCGGCTTAACGATCACGGTATTGCCGGTAACGAGGCTGGCGAACATGCCCGGATACGAGTTCCAATTCGGAAACGTCGAACAGCCGATCGTTAGATCGATACCGCGTGGTACAATCGCAAACGTTTTTTCGATGCGCAAAGACCCGGCTTTGCCTTGTGGCTTCTCCCACAGCGCGCGCTGCGGGATGCGCGCCATTTCGTCATATGCGTATGCGACCGCTTCGAGCGCCCGATCCTGCGCATGCGGACCGCCGGCTTGAAACGACATCATGAACGGTTGCCCCGTCGTGTGCATCACGGCGTTCGCGATCTCGAAACTATTCTTGTTGAGACGCGCAAGCATCTCAAGCGCAACGCCCGTGCGCATATCGAAACCGGCTTCGGTCCACGGCAAGATCGCCTCATGCGAAGCCTTGACGAGTTCATCAAGATCCGACAGCGGATAGGCAACGTTGAGTGCCGAGCCGTACGGCGAACGTTCCGGCGCGACGGTGGCGCCGGTTTCGCCCGGCTGCCCGAGCTCGAAACGCTTACCAAGGCGTGCTTCAAATGCCGCCTTGCCATCGGCGGCTGCCGTTTCACCGTACACTTTGCCGCTGGGAACTTCGGGATATGCACTCCAGAATGCGCGCGTGCGAATCGTTTCGCGCGCGGTATCGAGGATCGAGCGGTGCGTTGCCAGCCAGTCGGTTGCACGTGATGCCGTTGCGTTCGTCATGCCGGATGCTTAGACGCCGCGAACAACGGCCCCCGGCATACGGCGTGCCATAACGAGGACCGCGACAGCATACTGTCGTATTATGCAGGCGAATCGTCCCTCACACGTCTTGCCACACAAGCAAGGCCTACACCCGGTGTGAGGGACGATTCAGGCACGTCTCGGGCGCGTGAAATCCAGCACCACGTCCGGCACTTGTGCCGCGCGTTCCCGCGACAGAGGCATCCCGCATGCGCACGGCGCCGGCGGCGCATCGGCGGTGCCGGGCTCACGCGCCGCGCACCCGTCCGCGTCATGTAATTCGAGCGCGTGGCCGCATAGCGGGCAGCAATATTCGAAGGCGCCTATGCCGTAGTATTTTGTCGCGTGTACCGCGATACCATGCTACGTCGCCTGCTTTCTATACTTCCTAGCGTGGCGCAAACATTCGGCGAACGTCTTCGTGCTCTGCGGGAACGCCGCAAGCTGACGGTCAGCCAACTCGCCGTTGCGGTTCGAATCACCGAGGGCGCGATCCGTCAGATGGAATCGGGTCAAACAAAAAGTGCGAGCTTCCTAACGGGACTGCGCCTCGCCACGACGCTCGACGTTACTCCTTGGTATCTTGCGACCGGCCAGACCGAGGCGGGCGCCGAAACGGCAAAATCACGCCGCCCGGGCGATGCGAGTCTGGTGGAAGCGATCGAAGCGCTAACCAAAGCACTCGAAGGGGTAGATCGTCGCGTTCGCGAGCTGGAAGCCCGTGCTCCGCGCGGTACGCGTCGCAAATCGCAAGGATAGCTTCATAGGGATCGGGCTCGTCGAAGAACGCCGAGAAAACGAGGGGCTTGCGTGCGAACATGTCCGAGTGATACTACAGCCGCATGCCAGATGTATGGCACGGTAAATTGGGGTCAATATTGCTAAATGTGTGGACGCCCTTTATCCTACTATGGTAGGATAAAGGGAAATGGGAGTGACGAAGGTTTCCGTTACGGTAGATTCTGACACGCTGCGCGAAGTGCGGCGGTTCGCGGGTAAAGATATCAGCTTGTCATCGATCGTGGACCAAAGTCTGCGCCGGCAACTGCAGCGCATGCGTATGCTCGCGTTGCTCGACGATATGGAAAAGCGAAATCCAATATCGTCCGCTGACCGAAAGAGTGGAGAAGCGCTTTGGCAACAGATCGAATCATCCTCGACTCGGGTGCACTCTCCGCGTTCTCGGCGGAAAAAGGCCCCATCCGAATAACGTTACGCAAGGCGATTCTAGCCGGTGCGCAGATCGTGCTCCCGGCACCGGTGATCGCAGAAGCAACGACCGGCGACGCTGGACGAGACGCGCAAGTGAATCAGGTTATCAAAGCCTGCGAGGTACTCGCGCTTGATGAGTCACTCGCGCGGGCTGCCGGCTCCCTGCGCTACCGGAAGCGCTCTGCAGGCACTATCGACGCGATGGTGGTTGCGTGCGCGGACAGCGTACCGGGTTCTGTTATCATCACCGGCGACGTGCGCGATCTAACACCGCTCGTATCAGAGCGCGGACTCAGCCGGGTCATCGACTTAAACATCGCAAGATAGCCCAGCGTTTACTCCTCTTCGTCAGAACCTTCGAATAGTGCCACAATATAATCCCTATCGGCTTGCGACGCTTCCACAATTACGACGAGGCCTTCGTCGCCGCCGAGTACGCGCTTCGGAGCATCTTCCATTTTTCGCCGCCCACTTCAGAAAACCGGGATGATGTCTTCGGGCCCGATGTGGCCGACGTCGACGCCGTCGAGGTCGAGTTCGGGGATCGCGGGGAATTCGATGCCCCATTCTTCGACGATCGAGCGGACGCGAGCGAGGGCCGTGCGCCAGTTTTCGGCTTGTTCGTCGAATGTGAGAACACCGAGGCCGCCGTCGCGCGCGTGCTGCACGAGGACGCGGTGATTCGGTAAGAAGTAGTCCGGGATCTCCCAAAATTGGTTGGGCGGCTCCCACAAAATCATCGAGAGAAAGACGAAGCCGGCGCGCAACTGTTTGGTGATGAGCTTCTTGTAATCGTCGGAGAGTCCGGGCCAATCTTTTTCCAGAACGGTCAAGCAAATTGCTAGATGGCGCGCTTCGTCTTGGCCGACTTTTTTGAAGATCTCTTTGAAGAGCGGATGCGTCGCCTTCTTCGACATACCGAAGAATAACGTTGAACTGGCAACCTCGCCCATCATGAACGACGTGAAGAGGACGCTCAGCGGATATTTCGCGAGCGAGTCGGAGTAGCCGTTCCAGTAGCGACCGCCGTTGTGGTATAGCCATTCGATATTATTCTTGGCCGCGCGTTCAAGATCGGTCGTGGCCTCGAAATTTAGCGGACCGCCCGGGATGAGTTTTTGTATCGCGCGCTGACAGACTTCTTCGTGATTCATCTCGTCGTGCGTGATGGCAAAGAAGCACTTGCGGACCGGGTCTTCGGTGTGCTGCTCGAACGCATGGATCGTCGCTTTGGCGAACACCGCCGGGCCCGAACCATCGAAGTTGGCGAGCACGGCGTACCAATACATGATGCCGACGCGCTGTTCGGGCGTGAAGTCATCCGGGTTGAGCTGGTCCCACGGAAAATCCGAGGGGTTCCAGGCGGCACGTTTCGAGCGTTCGTAAATCTCGACGAGCTTGGGCGTTTCGACGCGCCACTCCATCGGATAGATGTTGGGCTGAGGGACCTCCGGCGCCGGAGTAAAGCCGTCCTTGGGGACGACCAGCTCAAACTTGGGGGCAATAATGGCCATACTTCAGTCCGTTCTCCCTACCAAATGGTAGGTAGAGTGTAGCGCGCGGGCGAGGTCGGCGTCAAGGCTGTGCCGCATCAACGTACCCTATGTCTACCCCCGCATTTCACGCCCTGATTACGTGGCCGTGCCCGGCCGATATTTTAGCCCCGCTCATCGACCTCGGGGTCGCCTTTCAGCCGCTCGCACGCGGCGCGGATAACGAAGCCGGGATGCTGGCGGGAGTCGCGGGCAAGGATGCGCTGCTCTGTCATCCGTGGGTTCCCGTCAATGAAGCGGTCATCGCTGCCGGCGATCGCTTGCGGGTGATTTCAACGTACGCGGTCGGCTACGACAACATCGACGTTCCGGCGTGCCGGCAGCGCAGAATTTTGCTCGGGCATACGCCGGGCGTGGTTGTCGAACCCACAGCCGACGTCACCTACGCGTTGATACTTTCGGTCATGCGCGGCATCATTGCCGGCGATCGTTACGTGCGAACGGGCGCGTGGCTGCGCGGCATTGCACCGCACGGACACGACCTGTGGGGACGAACGCTCGGCATCATCGGCATGGGTGCGATCGGCACGGCGGTCGCCCGGCGCGCGACCGCGAGCGGAATGAAGATCGCCTACACCAATCGCCGCCCGAAGTCCGATGCACCGATCGATGCGGAGTTTTTGCCGCTCGACGATCTGCTCGCGCGGGCGGACTGCATCGTCGTCCTCGCTCCGCTCAACGCGGAAACGCGCGGCATGATTGGGGCGGCACAATTTGCAAAAATGAAGCGCGGCGCATTCTTTGTTAATGCGGCACGCGGCGCACTGGTCGACACGCAGGCACTCCATGACGCGCTAGCGAGCGGTCAGCTCAACGGCGCCGCCGTCGATGTACTCGAACCCGAACCGATCGGCGCCGATCATCCGCTGCTCGCGCTGCCGAACTTCTTCATTACACCGCACATCGGCACGGCAACCGACGAAACGCGGCGCGCAATGGCGCAACTGATGGTCGCAAACGCGGTTGCGGGCCTGCGCGGCGAGCCGTTGCCGGCCGCCGTTCCCGGTTCGGCTTAAGACAGCATCTCGTCAACGACCCGCTCGGCATGGATCGCCGTGGTGTCGAGGAACGGAACGCCGCCGTGCCCTGCGCCGGTTATTATCAGCGGCAGTTCCGTGCCGCCCAAAATGAGACCGTCGATGTGTTGCGCATCGCGCATGCTTTCGACGATCGCCAGCAGCCGGTCGCGCGTAGCGGGCAAGATGATCCCGTTTATGAGTTCACCCACGTACTTTTCATGAATATAGGTCTGCTGTCCGTCGTCAGGTGCGACGAGCGCAATCCCGGCTTGGGTACATGCATCACGATAGAAGCGCCCCTGCATGGTAAAGCGGGTTCCAAATATTCCAAGTCGCGTAAGGCCAAGCGCCTGCGCCTTGGCGCATGTGGCCTCGACGATACTTACGAGCGGAATCGGCGACGCTCGCCGCACGTCATCGAATACGACGTGCGGCGTATTTGCCGAGATGAATCCGAAATCGGCGCCGGCTGCGGCGAGCTGCCGCAATCCGGCAACCAAATAGTCCACCAGTTCATCGAGCTTGCCGGCGCCGACGAGACGCAATCCCTTGGCCACGTCCAGGCTGTTGATCAGGATGTGCGGATACGAATCGTCCGCTGTGCGGTCACGATACATCGCAATAAGCGTCCGGTAGTACGCAATCGTAGACTCCGGTCCCAGACCGCCGATCATACCGGCGGTCTTCACGGCGCGCACCGGCTCATGTACGCGTGGAACCATCAGCGCCGGCCGACGATCCCCCGTACGCTCTCAACGAGTTTTGCGCTATCGAACGCAACACCGTTCTTGAACGTATACACGACATTCTCGATGTCATTGATATTCGCTGCGGGGTTCCCTTTGACGAAGATCGCATCCGCGTTCTTACCGACTTCCAGCGTGCCGACCGTCTTCAGCCTACCCAGCAATTGAGCACCGTTGCGCGTTGCAATCGTAATCGCTTCGACCGGCGTGAAGCCCGCTTCCACCAGCAATTCAAGGCCGCGCTGATCGCCGAAGCCCGCGATTACACCGCCGGAACCGGTCGGATCGGGACCAGTCGTAAGTAACCCGCCGGCTTTTGCGAACGCGCGCTCGAACGCCATCTCTTTCTTGAGCAGCGGTTCGTAGGTATCGCGCGGGGCGGCCATCACGCGTGCGTGCGACGCCGTGACATCCACCAGCGATTCCGAGTCGAGCATCGCGAGGCTGCGCTGTGAAAGCGGCCGCTGACCGAAGCTCTCGAAAATCGGCAAGGTCGAACTAATCGCGACGTGATGGGCTACGAGTGTCGCTATCGTTTGCTGAATCTGCGGACCATCGACCGGCGTCGATTGCATCGCCGCTCGCGAAGACGCCGTTGTCGGGCAATGGTCCGCCTCTTTTTCCGGATCGATTTCCGTGTCGACGAACAGCCCGTGTTCGAGCGAGTCGATGCCGAGTTCGGCTGCTTCGCGAAAACCGATCGAGCAGAGGTGTCCGGCAACTTTGAGCCCGCGCTTGTGCGCTTCGTCGATCGCCGCGGCGAGTTCGGCATGGGTGATGTCGGTGTAGGCTTTGATCGATGTCGCACCGTGGTCGGCCCAGAAGTCGACGGTCCGCCGCGCATCGGCGGCATCCTTGAGAATATCCATCTGCACGAACGTGTCGGTCGGGCCCGTAATGTACGGCGCCGTCACATCGATGTTCGGGCCGACAGCCTTACCGGCATCGATCTCGGCGCGCAGATTCAGGTCGGTAAACGGTTCTTGACTCCCGGTGGTGCGCATCGTCGTAACGCCCGCCGCAAGATACATGCGTGGAAAACTCGTCGGCATCTCGCGGGCGATAAAGAAACCGTCCGGCGATCGGCCGCTCACGTAATAAAGATGGTTGTGCGTACCCACGTAGCCGGGCATGAGCGTCATGCCGCTGCCGTCGACGTGTTTGGCGCCGGTCGGAACCGTGACGCTTCCCGTTGCGCCCATCGCCGCGATCTTACCGCTCGAAAAGACGACGGTCTGCGCTTCACGGGGCGCTGCACCCGTACCGTCGATCACGCGAACGTTGTCGATGGCGACGTTGTCATCATCGATCGCAACGAACGCCTTGACGATGGGACTAAAGACCGGTGCTGCAGCCGCCGGCAGCATGAGAACGATGACCGCGAGTAACGCGATCGGCCAAGACGCACATTTCCGCATGGCGGCGCGTTCCGGACGCCGGCTACGGACGCCTCTGCGCAGCGGCGTTATTCCTTGGCGATGCCGCCAAACGCAAGTGCAACGACCGAATCCACCAAGCGCTGGCGCGAAATCGAAGAACCTGAACCGTACCACTCGACGACGGAATTCGACATCCCGAAAATTAGGCGCGCCGCCAATCGCGCATCAATATCGGTGCGCACGGAGCCTTCGCGCTGCCCTTCGGCGAGCAGATCGGTCACGACCCGGTCGAAGCGCCGGCGACGCTCGAGCGCGTCACGCTGAATCTTCGACGAACCGCGTACGCGAAAAAGCACGCTGAGTTCCGGCAAGCGGTCGAGCGTCGTTTCGGCAACACGACGCACGATGAAGCGCAACCGTTCGATCGCGCTGCCCGTTTGCGCCGCCGGTTGTTCGAGTACCACGAACAGCGCATCGATTGCCCGCGACAGGCCGCGCTCGAGCAGCGCTTCCTTCCCGCTGACGTGGTGGTAGATGCTGGCTTTGGTGATGCCGGCGGCACGTGCAACGTCGTCCATCGACGCGCCCTCGTAGCCTTTCTCAGCAAAGACGCGTAGCGCGACGTCGGTGAGTGAATCGATGTCGTACGGCTTACGCGCTTCGATCATCGTACGGCAACCGATCCTGAGGCCATACGGCACATTTGGCCTCGGCCCGTTACGCCTCCCCCGCCAACCATATGGTAGGGGAGGGGGTCGTTGCCCGGGTAGATGCGTGAAGACCATGGCCACGCGCTCCACCTCAGCCGCCCCGCCGCCCGACATCACGCGCGAGCAACTCCTCACGCTGTACCGCAACATGCTCACGCAGCGGGCCGTCGACACGCGCGGCTTTCAGTTGAATCGCCAAGGCAAGATCGGGATCGCGATGGGCTCCGAGGGCCACGAAGCGGTGCAAGCGGGCACCGGCTTGGCATTCGTGCGCGGCAAGGATCTGCTGTACCCGTACTACCGCAATACCGGCCTGATTTTAGCGTGCGGCTTTCCGCTCGTCGATTTGTTCCGCTCGCAGTTTGCGCGCAAGACCGACCGCACGGGCGGCCGGTCGATCATCAATCACGTCACCGCCCGCGCTGAAGGGATTGCCTCGATTAGTTCGATCATCGCAGCGCACCTCACGCACGCCGTCGGCGCCGCCTGGGCCGTCCGTTCGCGCGGCGAAAACGACCGTGCCGTATTTGCACAGTTCGGCGAAGGTGCAACGAGTCAGGGCGAGTGGCACGAAGCGATGAACTTCGCAGCCGTTCACAAACTGCCGGTGATCTTCGTATGCGAAAACAACGAGTGGGCGATCTCAACGCACATCTCCAAGCAAATGGTCGTCCCCGATGTGTACAAGAAGGCCGCCGGTTACGGCATGCGCGGGGTTATGTGCGACGGCTTCGATCCGGTCGCAGTGTTTCGAGCCGTCAATGACGCACGTACGCACGTCCTATCGGGTGAGGGTCCGATGCTCGTCGAAGCAAAATGCTATCGCTTTCTCTCACACACAACCGATGACGACGACCGAACCTATCGCACACAAGACGAAGTCGCCAAAGCTCGCGCCAACGACCCCGTACCGAAATTCGAGACCTGGCTGATAACAAACGGCGTCATCGACGCCGCCGAGGCCGAAGCCACCCGCAAAGCAATCACGCAAACCGTCAACGACACAACCGACTCCGTAGAAAAAGAACCCTGGCCCGACGCAAACGAACTCTACACCGACGTCTACGCCGGCCCACCCGACGCTTGGATCTAACGCCGCCCGTCGTAAATCAGGAGCGCGTCACGTGAATGGAACCGTTTAATGCGTGAAGTTCGAGGTCGCGCCGGCCGTCGCCGAGGGTTCCGTCGACGGATGCGCCCGGGCCATACCGCGGGCGATTGACGGTGAGGCCTCCGGCGTCGATCGATCCGTTGAGGACCGACGCATGAACGCGCACTCCCACTGCCGCGGGCAGCGCACATGACACGGAGCCGTTGACGGTCGCCAAACGCAAGGGCACACTTGAACGCGCGTCGCGAACGTGTACGTCGATCGAACCGTTGACGGTCGCAGCGTGTGAGATATCGTAGGCGTCGACATTTACGTCGCCGTTCACCGTTTGCGCCGAAACCAGCGCATCGGATCGGACGTTGACGGTTCCGTTGACGCTCGCCGCCGTGACGTTCACGCCGCCCGGAACGCGAACGGAGAAGTCCACACGCGTATTGTTATCGTTATTGCCGTTGTGATGCGAGTGGCCGCAGTCGCCGTCATCACCCGGATATTGTACGCAGACGGCTATTCCGCTCGAATTGCGCTGCGTAACGATCTTCACGTCATCCGGATTCCCGCGCCGGCCGGCGGTCTTGGTCGCTCGCACTTCGAGGCGATCGCCCGGCGTAATCGTGACATCACCGTTGATGTCATGAATGTCGAGTGTCTGCCCGCGCGCAATGCCATCGGTAAACACGAATGGTTCGGCCGCGGGAGCGGCCAGCGGAAACGCAACCAGGGCCGCCGCCAGGCCTGCAACAACTAATTTCATAGTTATAAAATAGCCGCTTGCGGCCTGCATGTCAAGCATCCGGGCCGTTTCTAGCGCCGCATGCGATCGGTGTACACCCGCAGCTCGGCGATGTCGCGCGAGAAAAACAGGTCGAGCATCCAATCAAAAGCGACGCGCAGTTTACGGTCGAGGCCCGGCAGGCGCAAGAGATAATAGGTGCGCCACACGAACCACGCCGGAAATCCCGTGAGGATGAAACCGTTCGGAAATGCGACGACCCCGCGGCGGCCGCCGAGTGAGGCCATCGTGCCGAGCGCGGTAAAGACGAACGGTTTCGTCGGCTTATTGCGCAAGGCGGCAACGATGTTGTCGCCGAGCGAGGGCCCTTCGCGAATGGCGTGCTGGGCGGTCGCCGGATACCAATCGTCGGGCTTTCCGGTTGGAATCCAGGCCGAATCCCCGATTGCCCACACCTCGGGACGGCCGGGCACGCGCATGTCGCGATCGACGAGGATGCCGCCGTTACGCGCGTGCCCAAGCGGCAGATCCTTGAGGATCGGCGGCGGTCGCACGCCCGCGCTCCAGACGACCGTCCGCGATTCGATCCGCCGGCCGCTCTGCAGCGTCAAACCGTTCGCGTCGACCCCCGCAACGCCGTCACCGATTTCCAAAATGATGCCGCTTCGCTGCAAGTGGCGCGCCGTATAACGGCCCATGCCCGCCGGCAAATCGCCGAGTAACTTCTTGCCGGCTTCGATCAAGATGGTCGTGACGTCGCCCGGGCGCACCGTTTTGTAGAAGCGGCTGATGCTGTGCAAGAAGTCGGACATTTCGCCGGCCGCTTCGCAGCCGGTGTATCCGCCGCCGACGATCGCATACGTCAGCAGCCGGCGGCGTTCTTCGGGATCGGTCGAAATATCGGCTAATTCCAAACTTGCGATGATGCGATTGCGCAGCACGTCGGCGTCTTCGATCGTCTTGAGCGGCAACGTATGCTCCGTCACGCCCGCAATATTGAACGTCGACGTTACGGAACCCAGTGCAATGACGAGCTGATCGTAACTCACGCTGACGTCGTTGCCGGTGAGCGCATGCTGCCCGTCGACGCGCCGCGCATCGAGATCGATGTGCGTTACTTCGCCCAGCACAAAACGCGTGCGACGGAGTTGCGCGCGCACGGGCGTCACAACGTGGCGCGTCTCGATGCCGCCCGAACTCACTTCGGGCAGCATCGGCGTAAAAAGCGTGAAGTTCTCACGGCTGACGAGCACGATGCGGGCTTCGCCGTCTTTGAGCCGCGATTCAAGCCGTCGAGCAGTCGAAATTCCGGCAAATCCGCCACCGAGAATGACGATTTGGGGCGCTTCCGGAATGGTCGGCTGATGCACGGACAAGGCCCTTCGGGTATCGACGGAGAGTATCAGGCGCCGGTCCCGCTCCAGCAACCACGCGCCGGTCCAAACAACCGTTGGCGCAACGCCGGCGGCACAGCTGTGGGACTTGGACTCATCGGCCTCAAGTTCAAGTCGTTCTTGCTCGTGCTGCTATCGTTCAAATGGATATTCCTGGGCGGCAAGATTGCCCTCGGCTTTTTTGCTTCGCTATGGCTCTATGCGGTGCTCTACGGTTGGCAACTCGGTGTCGTTGTCGTGTTGCTCATCCTCGTGCATGAACTCGGACATTTATTCGTTCTTCGAGGCCTCGGCGTTGACGCCTCGCTGCCGTACTTCATTCCCGGACTTGGTGCATTCATTGCGCAAAAAGGGGCAACGGCAAATGCCGTTCAGGATGCCGCGGTCGCGCTCGCCGGACCCGTCGCCGGCATCCTCGCTGCCGGGTTGTGTCAGGCGTATGGTGTCGCGACCGGCAGTACGTTTTGGATCGTCGCCGCGCACTTCGGATACCTGTTGAACTTGTTCAATCTCATCCCGACGCTTCCGTTCGACGGCGGACGCGTCGCCGGCACGATCGATCCGCGTTTGTGGATGCTCGGCCTCGCTGTGTTCATTCTGTACGTCGTCTTCTGGTGGGGGCTGAATCGCCCGCTCGCATGGGTGTTTTTGCTGATCGTTTGCGCCGTGTCGATTCCGCGGGCTATTGCCGCCTGGCGCGGCAACGTTGACCCGCGTGTTCGACAAATACCGCCTGCGATGCGCACCGTCATCGCGTTTTGCTATCTGCTTACGATCGCAGTTGCCGCGCTAGCCATGGCATCGACACAAGTACGGCTATGAGCGAAGATCGGCCCGCACCGGATTTTGCGATGGTACGCGCAGTCGAAATTCTGGCGAGTATCGCGACGCGCAGCCGTTCCGCCGCGATCGTTCCGCCGCCGCCGATCGACCGGCCCGTCATCTTGTTCAACGAAATGCGCTCGTTCGAAATCGGCAAAACCAAACGCAGCGAAGTTGACCACGATCTCGGAAGCGGGTTTCCGTATCCCGCGAAAGGCTGGTCCACGTACGCCGTGCGTTTCGGCGGAACGCGTCGCCTCTTGAGTGCGATCTATCGCCACGACGTGCTCACCGGCGTCGAGTTCTATCTTCCCAAAGGCGACGGCGCGCCGGCACTATCGCCGCGAGATTGGGGCGACTTCCGGCTCATTCCCGGTGAAGTTTCGATCGGCATGTCGCTGTCGGCGCTCGACGAGCGCTATACGCCCGCGGTCGGCGGCCCCGCGCAACTCGTGTACGCGCAGGCGTACGAAATACGCTTTCCCGGCGGCCTGGGTTACGTCATGGGAAACAACGGCCAGGCCGAACGTTTGGTGCTCTACGCTGCTGCGTAACATCTGCCTCGCCGGCATGCTGCTCGGACTAGCACTGGCATTCACCGTCTTACGACCGCCGCCCACGCCGGGTCCGTACGAGCGCGATTTCGAAGCTTATTACGCCGCAGGCGTCACGGTCAACATGGATCGCGATCCGTACTCGCGCGCGATTTGGGAAGCAGAGAAAGTGATTCCCGGCGTCGATGCGGCGCGCGATGAGCTTTTGCCGTTCGTCGGACCGGCCGCATCACTGCCGCTGTGGTCGATGCTGGCGCGAGCACCGTATCCGGTGGCGCTGCGCATTTGGGGCGGCTTGCTCGGTGTCGCCTTTCTGGGACTGCTTGCAAGCGCGCTACGTCTTGCTAAAGCGCCGCGCGACCCGCTCCTGCTCTTGACGGCAATCGTGTTCGCGTTCGTAAGTGCGCCGATGATCAGCGCAATCGCGCTGGGACAAGTCGCGCTTGCATCCGCGGCCGCGCTCGGGCTCGCGCTGCTGTGCTATCCGGCCCGCAATACGCTCGGCGCCGGCATCGCCACGCTGCTGGCGGCGCTGCAGCCGAATCTCGCGCTCGTTCTCGTCGCGCGGATTCGATCGCGCTGGGATTTCGGCGTCGCCGCGGCAGCCGCCGGCGTATTCGTGCTGTTTACCGTAGCCGCCGGCCACGGTGTCGCCGGTATCGTTGCTTACGTGCATCGTTTGAGCGCGCACGCCGGCGCCGAACGTTTCATCACGATCCAGCACACACCGACGGCAATTGCCTACGCGTTCGGCGCCGACCGGTCCGCTGCGATTGCCATCGGAGCGATCATCGCGATCGCTGCGATCCTGGTGACCGCTGCGGTCATTCTTGCGGGGCGGCTCGACGCAGCGACGGCGGGGCTCTTTGCCTTCGCAATGTTGCCGCTGGCAATTCCGTTTTTCCACGAACATGACTTCGTGGTCGAATTGGTCCCGGCGATCGTGCTGGCAATCCGGGCGCGCGGCAAGACGCGCGCGCTCGCTGCGGTCGCAACGATTCTCATTCTCGTCGACTGGTTCGGACTGGCGCAGCGTGCTGACGCGGACGGGCAGATTCTTTCGCTGGGATTCGCCGTGGCCTTCGGCTTCATTGCCTTGGGGCCGAAGCTACGCACGGATCAGTACTACGGCGCGGCAGGTCTTATCTCGTTCGTGCTGCTGAGTCTGTTTGCACTGCCGCTCGCACAGCATCACCCGGCGCCGACGTGGCCGGATACGCTGCCCACAACGTTTCATGCGCCACGCGCGGCCGACGCGAGCGGTGTTTGGGGTGACGAAGAGCGCTCCGCCGGACTCGATGCACGCGATCCGGTGTGGTCCGTGCTGCGAATGTTTCCGCTCGCCGGTTGTTTGCTGCTTGCCGCGGGGATCGTTGCCGACGGACGGCGGCGTCAACGCGAGGGCCGGCTGGTCCCGGTATAACCGGAACCGCTGTGTCGGATCAGTGACCGACTCTAGATATCAACATTCATCATGTCGTCGAACGGCGATATTTGGTTGGGTTTCCAATTCGTCAGATCGGTGTTATAGGCGAAGATACCGTCGCGAACGTACATAACGACCGTCGGAATATCACGATCGAGCGCATCCATCACGTCACCGACGAGGACCTTGCGCTGCGCGACATCGTACGTTACCTTGACCTTTTCCATCAACGCGTCGGCCGCCGGATTCTTATAACGCGGGTCGTTCTCGCCCTCCGGCGGAATCTGGTTACTCTCGAACAGGTTCGAGAGATCGCCGCTCGGGTCGAGCCCCCAGCTAAAAAAGACGACATCGAATTTACCGCTATAGATAATGCCGCCTTGCTGAAACGGCGCGAAAAAGAGCGCTCCCGTATAGCGGTGCACATCGAGAGTAACCCCGATCTGTTGCCAGGTGCTCCGCACCAGTTCAACGAGTTGATCGTAATCGGGGTTGCCGCTCTGCAGCGCGAAGACCAGGTTGAGGCGCTGACCATTCTTGGCACGAACGCCGCCGCTTCCGCGTTTCCAGCCGGCCGCATCGAGAATCTGATTGGCTTTCGCAATGTCGAACGGAACGAGCGGTAAGCTCTTGAACATCGGACTGGCCGGCGTTTCCATCCCCTCTTGCACGAGGCCGGTGCCGTGATTGACCTTCGCCCAGATCGCCTTGCGATCCAAGGCCATGCGTAACGCCTCACGCACGGCATGATCTTGCAGCACGGGATGGGTCATATTGAAGTCGAGATGGGCGTAAAAGTAATCCGGCTTGTGCAGCACATGCACGGTCGAAATCGCATTGGCCCGATCGTAATAGCCCTGACCGAGATATACCCACATGTCGATTTCGCCGGTTTGCAACTGCGTGAGCAGCGTGTTGCGATCCGGGATGATCTTGTAAATGACTTTCTCGAGCTTCGGTCGACCGCGCCAATAATTCGGATTGGGCTCCATCTCAACGCGGTCGCTTCGCACCCATGTCGTAACGCGAAACGGGCCGATCCCGATCGGAAGACTGTTATATGGTGCTTCGTTGATATTGGCCAAGCCGCCAAGAATGTGTTTGGGCAGAATGCACGGATTCGCACCGCCTGTTCCAAAAAACGTCGGAAAGAAGGGAGCATATGCTTTTTTGAGATGAAAGACGACCGTGTATTTATCCGATTCGTCGACCTTGGAAATGAGATCCCAGCCATCGCGCCCGACTTCGTTGTTCGCCGGATTGAGAACGGCTTTGGTCGAGAAGACGACGTCGTCGCCGTCAAACGGCTGTCCATCGGACCATTTCACCCCCTTGCGGAGATGCCACGTAATCGTGAGACCATCTTTGGAGATGCCGCCGTTTGCTTGCGTCGGTACTTCCGTCGCCAATTCCGGCCGCGGCCGGTTGTTCGCGTCGGCGCGCAACAGATAGGCCATCGTCATCGAGGCGATACTGTTGAGCGAGGTGGCAGTCCCTAAATGGGGGTTGAGCGTGGTGAAGTCCTGGTTGTCGCCGATCCGCAGCACATGCGGCATCGTCCCCCGGTTCTTGCTTGTGCTCGCTCCGGTCGAAGTTCCGACGTCCGTCGTCTTCGTGCAACCGGCGGCAAGTACGCCAACGGCGATCAGCGCAATAAGTCGCTTCCCATAAGACGACATGTTAGATATCGACCTGCATCATGTTGTCGAACGGCGTGAATGGGTTCGGACGCCAGTTCTTCAGGTCGGAATTAAATGCTGAGATCTGCTCGCGGATGTCCATGACGACAACCGGGACGTCTGCGGCAACTTGGTCGGTGACGATGTAGTCATATGGGTTACGTTTGGCCGGGTCGTATTCTTGCTTGAACGCCTCCATCGCGGCATCGGCCCGCTTGTCGCACCAACGCGTGACGTTCTGGCCGTTCGGCGGCATATCGTGACAGCCATACAGCGCAGACACGTCGCCGAAATTATCCAGCGTCCAAGCGAAGAGGATGACATCCCATTTGCCCGCGTAGACGATACCGCCCGGCTGCTGGAACATAAGCGCCGATTGATAATGCTGCACGTCGATTTCGACGCCGAGCGGTTTCCAATTGGCCCGAATGAGTTCGATTTGCTGGTCGGTATCAGGCGTACCGGCACTTGTGGCAAACGTCAGGGAAAGGCGCTGTCCGCTCTTTACGCGTACGCCGTCGGCGCCCGGTACCCAGCCCGCCTCGTCGAGCAGTTTTTTACCGGCATTGATGTCAAAAGGAGAAAGTGGAATGGGATGATAGGCCGGATGGTTCGGTCCGAAAATATTGTCGGAAAGAGTGCCGAGGCCGTGGCGAATTTTTTCCTTGATTTCAGCCCGGTCGATGCCGTAGCGCAGAGCCCGGCGCACGCGCGGGTCCGCCAGTATTGCATGCGTGGTGTTGAAGTCCATGTGATCGTATTGAAAAGCGGGCTGTTTGATGACCGTCGTCTCCGGCAAAGCGTGAACGCGATCGTAGTATTGCGCGGAAATTTCTGCCCACAGGTCGATTTCATGGGTTGTTAGCTGCAACAGGACCGTATTACGGTCCGGTACGATTTTGAAGATCACTTTTTGCAGTTTCGGCCGGCCACGGAAATAGAGCGGGTCAGCAACCATCTCAACTGAATCCGCGCGGCGCCAAACCGAGTACTTGAACGGACCGATCCCGACCGGAAGCGCATTGTAGGCAGCATTATTGATGTTCGGCAGTTTGCCGAGTAAATGGACCGGCAATACGCATGGATTCGCGCCGGCCGATGCAAAAAACGTAACGACGTAAGGCGAATATTTTTTCTTGAGGTGCAGCGCTACGGTGTACTTATCGGGCTCGTCGATTTTTGTAATCAGATTCCAACCGTCGCGTCCGACTTCGTTCGTCGCCGGATTGAGAATCGTCTTGATCGAAAACACGACATCATCGGCCGTAAACGGTACGCCGTCGGACCATTTCGCATCCTTGCGCAAATGATAGGTTAGCGTCAGGCCGTCTTTGCTGATGCCGCCGTTTTCTTCCGTCGGCACCACCGTCGCAAGCTCGGGAACCGGCTTCGAGTCGGGTCCCACTTTGAGCAACCACGCCATAGTCATCGACGACATGTAACCGACCGTCGCTTGCGTTGCGAGATGCGGATTGAGATTCGAGATGTCTTCGCCCGTGGCGTAGCGCAAGACGTGCGGTGTCGTGTACGGATGACGCTCGGTCGCGGCGCTCGCCGCACCGGAACTTGCGGCCGTGGTAACAACTTTCGCAGATGCCGCCAACAGGCCGGTGATAAGGACGAGTACGAGCGTCTTTTTCACGTGAAGCTTCTCCCGCTTAGATGTCGACGGCCATGAAATCGTCGAACGGCGTGACTTGATTGGGGTGAAAATTCTTGAGGTCGCTATTGTAGCCGTAGGTATCCTTGCGAATATCCAGTACGATCGTGGCAACGTCTCGAACAAGCTGCTCTTGAATGTATCGGCCGATCGAGCGCTGTTGCTTCTCGTCATAGGTAGTCGCCAAGCGGTGCATTGCCCGGTCGACGGCCGGGTCACAATATCGGCCGATATTCAGGCCTTTCGGCGGCAAGCGATCGCATGCATAGATGTTTTCTAGATCGCCGAGTGGGTTTTGGGTCCAGGCAAAATTTGTGATGTCATACTTGCCGCCGAAGAGAATTCCGCCTGCGCCAAAGGGTGCGAACAACTGCGACGAGAGATAGCGGCGCACCGTAAAGGCCGCACCAATCTGTTTCCACCAACTGCGAATCAGTTCGATCTGTTGGTCGGTATCCGGAACGCCGACGCTTGACGCGTACGTGAACTCCAGCCGACGGCCGTTCTTCGCCCGGATGCCGTCCGCGCCGGGTTTCCAGCCTGCTCGATCCAAAATCGCATTGGCTTTCGCCAGGTCGAACGGCACGTTCGGAACTGGGGCGTAGAGTGGATGACTCGGTGGAATGACCGATTCTTGCAGCACGCCGGCGCCGTGACGAACCTTGTCCAAAATAAGCGGCCGGTCAATCGCGTAGCGCAGCGCCTCGCGCACCGCCGGTTCATCGAGCGGTGGGTGCGCGATATTGAGATCGATATGATCGTACAAATAGCTCGATTGCTGCAGTTGGTCGATTCCGGCCAGCCCCTTGATGCGGTCGGCGTAGGCCGGCGGGACCGGTAGCCAGAGATCAATTTCATGCGTCGTCAACTGCGTGAGAACGGTGTTCCGGTCCGGAATGAGCTTGAAGACAATCCGATCGAGCTTGGGGCGGCCGCGAAAGTACAGCGGGTTGTCCGCCAATTCAACCGAGTCCCCGCGGCGCCACGACGTATATTTGAACGGCCCGATACCGACCGGCAGATCGTTGTACGGTGCGGTGTTGATTTTCGTTGACGTAAATGCATGCTTGGGGAGAATGCACGGGTTGGCGCCGGCTGATCCGAAGAAATTCGCGGCGTATTGCGCGTGCGGCTCACGCAGGTGGAAAATGACGGTGTATTTATCGGGCGTGTCGAGGCGGCTTATATCATCAAAACCGTCGTGCGTGTTTTCGTTATTATCCGAGTCCAAAACGACGTTGACCGAGAACCGCACGTCATCGCTCGTAAAGGGAACCCCGTCGGACCATTTAGCATCCTTGCGCAGATGATACGTGATGGTTTTCCCATCGCTTGATATGCCGTGATTCGCGAGCGTCGGCACGACCGTCGCGAGCTCGGGAACCGGTTTGTTTGCGCGATCGAATTTGGTCAGCCATGCCATCGTCAGCGACGCCATAAAAAACAAAGTGGCTTGCGAGTTGAGATGGGGATTGAGGCCGACGATGTCTTCGCCCGTCGCGTAGCGCAACACGTGCGGTATTGTATACGGATGAGCGGCGCTCGGCGTATCGAAGGCGAGCAGCGCGATAGCGGCGATCAGCGCCTTTAGATGGACCAATCCCACGGATCCCAAAACGGCGTGATAACCGGCGACGGTGTGAAGCCCTTCAGGTCGGAATTATAAATCAGCGGTTCTCGGCGGAAATAGAGAATAATCGTCGGCACTTCTGAGGCAAGCTGCGCTTGCACGATGAAGTAATCTTGCTTACGGCGCGCCCAGTCGACCGTGGCAAGCCCATCATTCATTGCGGCGGTCGCTTTGCGATCGTTCCAAAACAATGCGTTTTGACCGCGCGGGGGCTGGTTATCGCCCGAATAAATCGAGGAGTCGTCGGGGTCGGCGGCTCCGTTCCACGCAAAGCCGGCGACATCGTAGTGGCCGCCCTGGAGAATACCGATGGCCGTATTATCGAAGAACAGGGTCGTCGGCGCATTCTTCACGGTCACGTCCACGCCGATCAAGTGCCACGCCGCCTGAACCTGAGCTTGGATCGATTTACCGTTTTGGCTTTCGGTCTGGGTTGAGTAATTGAACGCAAAGCGCTGACCGTTCTTAACGCGAATGCCGTCAGGCCCGACGTGCCATCCGGCCGCATCAAGTAATGTCCGCGCTGTGGCCGGATCGAATGGATAGTGCATCGTGTTCGGGTTGTACGCCTGGCCGATTTCGGGCGATTCGTCCGTATCGGACAACGTGCCTAATCCGTGCGAGATCTTGTCGAGAATGCTTTTGCGGTCGATTGCGTATGCAAGCGCGCGCCGCACGCGAACATCTTGGAACATCGGTCGCTTGAGGTTGAAATCAAGATGATCGTAGGTGTAGATCGGCGGCGTGAGCAGGACGGTACCGGGAATATTTAGGTACTGCGGATACTGCGTCCCCGTCGCATGGACGGCCATGTCGATCTCGTGCGTTTTCATCTGCGTGGCCATCGTGTTCTCGTCCGGCATGATCCGAAGGATCACCTCATTGATTTTCGGCCGCCCGAGAAAGAAATCCGGATTGGCCTCCATTCGCACCGACGAGCCACGCTGCCACGCAACGAACCGGAACGGTCCGCTGCCGATCGGCGCCGATTGATACGGCGCCGTGTTGAACGAGCCTTTGTCGTCATTGTACTTCGCGAGGACGTGCTCAGGCATGATCGCAGCGTTCCCATTGACGCCAAAAAGCTGCTGCAAGAACGGCGCGTAGACTTTCTTCATGTGGATAACCGCGACATGCGGATCGGAATAGTCGATCGAAGCGATATCTTTGTAGCCGTCGGTCGTGATGACGTTATTATGCGTATTCATCACGACTTTCCAGGTGAACCAGAGGTCCTTGCTCGTCATCGGCACACCGTCGTGCCATTTGATGTTCGAGCGGAGTTTGTATTTGAGCGTCAGCCCGTCTTTGCTGACATCGCCGTTTTCAATCGTGGGGACTTCGATGAGTGCGTCGGGAATCGGCTTCGCCTTATCGTCATATCGAACGGCGTACGAATACATGAGCATCGAGAGGTCGCCGACGACCGACGAGGCTGCCAGAACCGGATTGAGCTTCACCGGGTCCTGGGGTTCGGCGAACGTGAAGATACCGGGCTTCGTCCAGGAATTCTGCTCTCCGTTTGCTTCGGTAACGCCGCCGACTTTGGTACACGCGCACAACAAGCCGAGTGCGAGAAAACCGGCTGCCGCACGATGTGTCACGCGCGCATCGCCTGTGGATCGAGGCCCTGGCTCTCACAAAACGCGATGTATGCCGGCGGTGAAATCTCCGACGGCTTGATCTCACTGCGGCCGCCCCAGAAGACGTTCGTGTAGCCCAGCGCGATGCCGGCCGCGCGCAAATGTTCGTCGATTGCAGCCTTGTGCGCCAAGACCGTCTCCTTTTCGGTTCCGTGTGCGACGCCCATCACGTTGACGTTGCGGAATTCGGGTCCGCCTTCGCGCCAGTACGCGTGCGTCATGATGTGATGGCGTCCGACCTCGCGACCGGCATCGAGTTCACGGCCGGGCGGCACGGCCCAATGGAACAGCGCATTGTAGCGCGTGACGCTTTGCCCCGTTTCCTTGTTCGCTTTGACGTGCTCGAGAAACGTCGAGAAGCGTCCGATGACCTTGCGTTCGTTGAGCGACCGTCCGATGCGCTCGAACTCCTGGAGCGCAACGCCGGCTTCGGCCGCGCGCGCGCGCCATATGTCGCGCACGATTTCGTCCGCTGCGAACTCCCGTTTGATGGCAGTGAGAACCCGCCACTCCAACGCGTTCAGCTCGACAATGTTCGTATCTTGCACGTCGGCGAGAGCGTCGGCGCGCGAGCCCGGTTCCATGCCCCGCCGGCGAACGTGGCCGACGCCGAGCGCGAAGAGTTTCTTCGCCGGCATCGCACGATAGTGTTCGGCGCCGATCTTCGAGGCGAGAAAATCGGCATGCTTGTGCATGGCGAAACCTTGCGGTACTTTCAGCGTCGTCCATAAGCGATAGTTCGAACCGGGCGTTGCCGCATCCGTGGTCCGAATGACGACGTGACCCGAAAACGGATCCTCGCCAAATAAATAGTCGAATGCAGCATTCAAGCGGTCCGCCGGAACTTGCCACGCGACGAGCGCGCCCGGTGCGAGATTGGTCGCCATCAGCGTTTGCCGCACGCGCCGGATCGTGCCGGCCCGCAGCATAGCAACGACCCGTTCGATGACGGTGGCAACGTCGACGTTCGACTGTTGCGCAACCGCCCCGAACGGGTCGCTCTGGAATCCCGCTAACCGGTCTTCGCTGACCGCGAGAATCGCGGCATTGACCGGATCGTCAATCCAGCCGGGAAGCGTGCTCGTCATGCCCCGTGGGCTTCACGAAGCGCCGTTCGTGCCCTCCGCAAACAAGAACGCCTGCTCCGCTTGACGCAGTGTATAGACCGCAGTCGACTGATCGGTCAGAGCTTGGGTCAGACCGACCTGGGCGTTGAGCAGTAACGGCAGCGTGGTCACGCCGGCCTTGTACTGCGCCTGCGTCGAACGCAGCACGTCCTGCGCCTTGGACAGCTCGGCATTGGCCTGGTCAAGCGCGGAACTCGCGCTGACCAGCGCCACGAGCGACTGCTTGACGTTAAGTTGTACCCCTTGAATCGTCGTCGTCTGATTGGCGATCGCGAGGTCCAAGTTGCCTTGGGCCTGCGCCGTTTGCGCTTTTGTCACGCCCTGGTCGAAAATCGGAATCGAAAGAGCCACACCGACGGATCCGTTGTTTCGGAACGAGCCGCCGTTCGAATCGGTCGACGCCGTTTGTTGGGTCGCTGTACCGTTGAGGTTGGGGAAGTTTCCGAGCCGCGCGGCGCGCACGGATGCGCGATTGCTCTCAACGGAGAAGTTCGCAGCACTCACGTCGGGCCGCAGGGCAAGTGCACGCGCAATCGCCTGCTGATACGTCGGAACTTTCACGATGGCCGTAACCGCTGCGCCGTTGACGGGCGTATCGTCGCGCGGCAGCACGAGGGTGTTGGCATCGAGGCCCATCGAATTTGCAAAGGCGGCTTGCGCTGAAAGCTCGGCTCCCTGAGCGCGAACGACCGCTAAGCGCGCTTGCGCCGTCGGCAATTGCGCCGTCGAAAGATCGGCTCGGGCCTCGGCACCCGCGCGAATCTGCGCGTTGACGAGATTTTCGTTGACCTGATTGACGGCAACCGTTTGCACGGCAATCGCGGTTGCACGCTGCGCCGCTAATTCGTTGTAATACGCGTTGGCGACGTTAAAGGCGACCGTTTGCAATTGCCGGCGATAGAGATCGGCTTGCGCGCTTTGGTTATCGCGGGCCGAACGCAATTCCGCCGCTACCCGGCCGCCGTCAAAAATAAGCTGGGTCAACGTGACCGAAAGAACGTTACTCGTGCTATTCGCACTCGACGGCACGGTGGTCGTCACACCGGTAGCCTGGTTCGTCACCGTCGTATTTGTACCGAGCTGGCTGTGATCGCGCGTCGACGATGCCCGGCCGGCGATATCCGGCAAGAGCGCCGTCTTTGCAAGGTCGACCGGTGCCGTCGCAATCGCGAGCTGCGCACGCGCTTGCGCGAGCAGCGGTGACTTCGCGTAACCGATTGCGATCGACTGATTGAGCGTGATGACCTGCGGCACGCTCGGATCGACGACTCCCGTGTCGACGCCGGGCACCGGCGTGCCATAGGCCGGGTACGGCATGTTCGTCGGCACGCTGGCCGGCGGCAGCTCGATCTCGCCGGTCGGCGATACACTCGGAACGGCCGACGGTCGCGCTGTCGGTGCGGGTTTCGGTTGCGCGTGGACGATGCGCGGCGCCGTCGTCGAAACGACGAACGCCGTAAGCGCCACGCCCGCGAGCGTGCGCAGATAGTGTTGGTGCATGTGCTGCGGTTTTTCCCTTATTGTGCTGAACGCCCGCGCTTATCGCGCGACGTGCCTTGCGGCGGTGCCATTGCTACGGTACTTTTGTCTTGCAACGCGTCCGGACGCGTCGTGATGATGGTCGTACCCGGAGTGATGTCGGGTGAACGGACTTCAGCCACGGTATCGGTTTGTAAGCCGACTTGCACGGGGACGATCTTGGCCTGTTTGATCACCGGCTGCGCAGGACCGCCCGGCGGACCTCCGGCGGGCGGCGCTGCGGGACCGGGCGCGCCGGCGGCCTGCGGCGGATCGACGACCGTAAAGACGTTCGCGCCGCTCTCGGTCTGGAATACGGCCGTGCGCGGCACAAGGATCGCGTTGTCGTGCTTTTCCTTTTGGACTTGTGCCGTCACGAGCATCCCGCCGCGCAACGTGTCGTCAGGATTGGATTGCAGCACGCGCGCGCGATACGAGAGCGTGCCGGTCGTCGGCGTTGCGTTGACGTCGAATACCTTGCCGTAGAACGTCCGGCCGGGAATACTCGAAGAAACAAACGACACCGGCGTGCCGCGATGAATGTACGCGAGATCTTCGTCAGGCACGTTGATATTGACGTAGACGGTGTTGACTTGCGAGACGCGCACGATCGGCGCGTTCGGTCCGGCAAATGCACCGGGATCGAGTAAGCGCTGCGTGACGACGCCGTCGAACGGCGCGATGATATTCGTCTGATCGATTTGCGTTTGGAGTAAGCGCACTTGGCCCTGCGCGGACTGCAACGTCCCTTTTGCGGCGGCGACGGTTTGCGTCTGCACGCCCGTTTGGCCCAGGTTTTGCTTAGCTGCGGCGAGTGTGGCTTGCGCGGCAAGCACCTGCGTTCGCGCGTTCGCCGTTCCCTGCTGTGCAGCGACAAACTGTGAACGCGATTGCTCGGCCGAGGTTTGCGAAACGTAGCCCTGCTTGAGCAATTGCTGGTTCTGATCGTTCACGAGCTTCGCGTTGGATTCGGCAGCGATAGCACTCGTCAGCGAATTGCGCGCGGCGGCAAGCTGCTGTATCGCAGTCGTAACGGCCGACGACACTTGCGTCGACGTGATTGGATTCTGCAACGTCTGGCCTTGCAAGTTCGCGCTGGCTTGCACCGACTGACCTTGCGCCGCTGCGAGCTGCGCGCGTAACGAAGAATCGTCGATCTTTGCAAGCAGCTGGCCGGCGCGCACGCGCGTTCCTTCCGTTACAAAAACAGAGGCGACGGTGCCCGACTGCGGCGTACTCAGAACCGACTCTTGCTGCGGGGCGATCTGGCCGTCGAGCGATAAATATGTAGCAATATCGCCGCGCCGCGCTTGGGCGACGTCGACTGCGAGCGGCGGCGGTCCGCCGCGTCCTGCACCCGCGCTCTTGCCGCAAGCGGTCATCGCCACAGCCAGCAGTGCGGCGGCGATCAGGGCGCGCCTCGTGGATAACATGTCTCTCCTTATACTGGACCGGCCTTGGGAATACGCTCGGAAGCGTGGTTTCCTTCGGCCGTGTAGCCGACCTTGCGGCTTTTCAGCTTCAACTACCGGGAAGGACCGCGAAATGATTCGCGCGGTTGCTCCGCGTATCGAAGTCTGGCAATGCGCGCGAAACTCGACGTCGGCCGCACCTACCAAAGTCAGAGCCGCGTCGAAGAGTGGATGACCGCCGAAAAGGCGGGGAACAAAGGCGTCGACGTCCTTTCGACGCCGATGCTGCTGCAGTTGGTCGAGGAGGCCGCGATGCAGTGCATCGCCCCCACGATGGACGAAGGCCAAATCAGCCTGGGCACCCACATCGACCTGTCGCACCTTGCGGCGACCCCCGTGGGCCAGATCATCCGGATCGAGGTCGAGGTCCTCAAGACCGACGGCAAGCGCGTGGAATTCGCCTTCAACGCCTTCGATGAGCGCGAAAAGATCGCCGAGGGCACGCATGAGCGCTACGTGGCGGAACGCACAAAATTCTTAGAACGGCTCGAGGAAAAGAACCAAGGCTAGCCGCCAAGGTCGCCAAGCTCAAACTTTTTTGGGCCGCAGTGAAACCCAACGGCAGTTGTGGTACGTTCATGAAAAAGAACCCCCAGGTCCCTTGGGCAACCATGCCCATTCCTGGGAACCATGCGTCGCTCGGCGGCGTTGAACAGCTTGCAAGCGTGGCGGTGCCATTCTTAAGGTGATTAAAGGAGCGCGATGGTGGGTAACCGTCGTCTCGGTAGCAGGAGCAAGGGCTATCCTTGTACTGCAACCGTGCTCCCGGCATCCCACCGGCCAAGCACACCCCCTTACAAGTCACTACACTTTAGCTAGGGAGAAACAATTGAAACGACTGAGCACCGGGATTCTTGCGGCGATTCTCGCCGTGGGTTTCGGGCTGACGTCGGTCAACGCGCAGACGCAAACGGCGAAAGGCAACATTGGAACCAACTCGCCCGCTACGACTGTCGCGCAGGCCATGCAGCCGCCCGCTGACTTTGGCGCTCCGCCCTCGGGCGAAGTTCCGTTACTTTTCAACGATCACCACGTGTACTCGAAACCCGATCGGCTGAAACAGAACCGCGTCCTCGCAGCACTCGTTCGCGGCAATACTATTCTTGTGCCGCTGCGCTCGATGTTCGAACAAATGGGCGCTACCGTATCCTATGACCCCGCCTCGAAGACGGTCGACGTCTCGAAGCCCGGCTCCGACGTCAAAGTGACGGTCGGCCGTCCCGAAGTCGTCATCAACGGCGAAAGCCGCCCGCTCGACGTACCGCCTGAAATCTATAAGGGCACCGTCGTTGTTCCCGTTCGCGTCATTTCCGAAGGAATGGGCGCCTACGTGCAGTGGGTTCCGGAGAAGAAAACCGTCGTCGTTCGCTACGTCGTAGCAGCGCCGCCGCCACCGCCTCCGCCGCCACCGCCGCCATCAACTCCGACCCCGCGGCCTCCGCCGCCGCCTCCGCCGCCGCCGCCAACCGCGACGCCGGCACCCGTGAAGACCGTCTACTATGAGAAATTCATCGTTGGCGACTATCTCTTCGCACCCAAGGTCTACAACGAGTTCTCACCGGGCAACTCCGGCAAGGGCGGCTCGTACTCGGTCCGCGGCGCAGCGGAATTCCCGCTCTTCGGCCTCCCCTGGATGCTCGAAGGCGACTATCGCTCGTACTCGTATCCGCATAACACGACGCTCGCAGGCGGAACTTGTCCGAGTCTCGCTGGCCCCGGCACTGCCGCCGGCGACCAGGGTTGCGTCACCGTCATTGGTGGCTACAGCCAGACCTTCGTCCCCGCGTTCACCGCACGTGACACCGATTTCGATGGCCGCTTAGCCCTCAAGATCGCTGATCCGCGCATCTACGTCGGCGTTGGTTATCTCCACCGCGAAGAGAACTACGGTTATCCCAAGCAGAACGGCTTCGGTTTCGGCGCCGAGAAGCTGCCGGATCTCGACCAGACGTTCTCGATCTACGGCAGCATCTGGTACTACCCGAGCGTATCCGGTAACTTCACGTTCCCGGCCGACGCGTTCACCACTGCAACGGGCATTGCCGGTACCACGGCAAAGTTCCAGCAGCGGTTCCTGAAGTACCAAGTCGGTGGCACCTTCGCCATCGGCGGATCCGGTCTGTTCCTCGACGCCGGCTTCCTCGGCGACACGATCCGTGGCCAGAATCTCTCGCCATCGGACGCGACGCACGCAACCGGCTACCTGGGACTAGGCTTCAAGTTCTAATCGCGTAAGCGAACGGAGCAAAAAAGAGACCCTCGGCAACTGCCGGGGGTCTTTTTTCTACTGCTTCGTTTTTCGTTACAGCCCGGGCGAGGGGGCAGCTGACGGCTCGGGCGGCGCCGCTGCGGTTACCGGATGTCCGACGATACCGGCTTCAAGTTCTTGCTTGCCGATTTTGGCTTCGGGACTGGTCGGGAAGTCGTGGACGAGCCATTTCATGGCGGCGACGCTGCGCTTACGGCCTTCGTCGGAATCGAGTTTAGCGTACATCCGCTCGAGGCCGAAGATCGTTCTGGCGAGCCACGTATCGTGCGGATATTTATGTTCCCAATCGCGCACCGCGTCTTCGGTAAAGTCCGCCTTGTTCGCAAGGCTCGCCCAGCGGCTCGCATCGATCTCGATGTTCGCGCCGACGTCGTGAATCGTGTTACGAATACCGAGAATACTCATTTTGAGCTTGCCGAAATATTCATCGGCCGGCGCGACCTTGGACCGTGCGGCCACCTTCGCTTTAACGGCGGGCTTGGCAGTCGGTTGCGTCGCCGGGGCCGGCCCGGCGAACGCCGCAGTTGTCGTGATGGCAACGAGCGAAACAGACGCGAGCAGTCGTTTCACGGTTTTCCCCTACTTGGCTTATGCGGAGAGGACGGCGCTATAACGCGCCGTCGCTTGGAGATTTTTTCGTGAGTGCTCGTCCGAGATCCGTTGCCGCGTTGCAACTTCACGCGCACGACCGCGCCGATTTTAGCGAACGCTGGCCGCACATCCTGGCGCAGATCGCAGCTGCTGCGGATCGCGGAGCGGAACTCATTGTTGTTCCCGAGGGAACGGTGCCTGCATATGTTATCGGCAACGAACGGATCGACCCGCGCGTTCTCGATTCGGCGGCGCAGGATGTGATCGCGGTCGCCGCGCGCAGCGGCGCGACCATCGTCTATGGCGGCGCACGCTACGAGGGCGAGCGCCTAGCCAACTCGGCCTACGTCGTAACCGCAAGCGGCATCACCGGCACAGCCGACAAATGCTTTCTTTGGCACTTCGATCGCCGCTGGTTTCATGCCGGCGAAGCACTTGAACCGATCGATACACCCGCCGGGAGGCTTGGCGTCTTCGTTTGCGCCGACGGGCGCATTCCGACGATTGCGAGCACCCTCGTCGATCGCGGTGCGCAAATACTTGTCCTGCCGACTGCTTGGGTCAGCAGCGGACGCGATCCGGCCGCGCTTGAGAACATTCAAGCCGACTTGATGATCAACGTGCGCGCGCGCGAGAACGGTGTGCCGCTCGTCGCGGCAAATAAATGCGGCGTCGAGGCGCGTAGCGTCGCGTATTGCGGCAAAAGCGCGGTCGTCGCCGCCGACGGATCGTTTGCCGCCCGCGCATCGCAAGACGACGAAACGGCATTGCACGCGCGCATTGCCGTCGGACCGGCGCTGGTTTCGCGCGCGGCCGTACCGGCAGTGGTCGTACGCGGTGCGTCGCAAGCTCCGCTGCCGGACATCACGCGCATCGCTATTACCTTGCGGACCGACGGCGCGTTGAACGGCATCGCGCTCACGGCCGATGCCGATCTGACGATCGATCCGCACACCCGGCCGCAGTCGGCTGATATTGCGCTCGTCGACGACGAGGCGATGACGGATCCCCGTGCGCTGGTAGCACCTCGGCTCGACGGCGTACGCGTTTTCGTCTGGCACACGTCGGTGGGCGCGGCCTGGGTCATACCGTTCGCGCGGACACGAGCGGCAGAGTTGCGAGCCTACGTCGTCGTACTCGATACGCTCGACCGGCGCGCCTTAGCCGTCGATCCGGACGGTGTCGTCGTATGCGGCACGTTCGGCTCGTTCGAGCTTGCTGCATTCACCTTCGAGCGTCGCAGAACCGATGCGTGGATCGTTGCGCCCCACACGGATGTAAGGGCAAGTTTGGTCGCCGTGGAAGCGATGCGGCGATGAGCGATTTCGACGCGGCAAAAGCCCTCACCGAAGCGCACGAGCGCAGCGGAGACGGGGAACGCAATCGTGCACCTCGCTGGGTGCCCCTCGCCGCTGCAATTCTCGCGGTCCTCGCAGCGATCGGGAGCCTAGCGACGAACCAGCGGCAGACCCTGGCGCTGACAACGAAGAACCAGGCAATCCTGCTTACCACGAAAGCGAGCGATGCCTACAATGAATACGAGTCGCGCAGTATCAAACAGCATCTCTACGAAGCGCTTATCGCCGCAGGCAGCGTTCGCAATCCCGAAAAGCTGCATACGATCGCGTTGCACGAACGCAATGCCGGCATCCCGGTATTCGTCAAAGCAAGAGAATTTGAGCGCAGCGCTGCGGCGTCGAACGAACGATCCGAGCGCGCGCTAAAAAGCAACGAGCTGCTCGAAATCGGTGTAACGTTTCTTGAAATCGCGATCGTGCTGGTTTCGATCTCAGCGCTCGCCAGCACGCGCATCCTGACGGTCGTGGCCAGCGTGGCTACGGTCGCCGGCATTGTGATGGTTGTGGTTGGTTTTTTCTGGTAGCGCTACGGCGCAGGTTTTTTCGTGAAAACCGCGTCGTCGACCGGGACGTTGAAGGCGTAGTTCCCCATCGTTGCAACGACGTACGCATGCACGCCCGGCAACCGGATGTCGGCGTGCTGATTGGCGATCACGCTGTGCCCGTTGATCTGGACGATATCTTGATTCATCTCGATCATGCCGTCGCGATAGCGCCAGATAATGCGGCTCGGCAGGGAGCTAGCCGGATCAATAAAGACTTCGACGTGCTGCAAGCGGCGATCCGCCTTGCGCGGCGTCAAGACCAGATGCGGCAAGCTCTTACCGTTCGGCAGCGTTTCCTGCGCGACGTCGATCTCGAACTTCTTTTCCCAATCCGACGGCGTTCCAAGACCGACGTAGAGATTTTTGAAACTCTGCGCGAAGCCCGGCAGATCGGCAAACACAATCTCCATACGGCTCGGACGCTTGAAAAATGTTTCGCCGTGGACGGTCTTGTGCAAAAACGGAAACGTATGCAAGCCAACCGAGAACTCGACATTGGCGCGGTACGTTTGCAAGGAAGGGTCGGCGCCTTCCAGCAGTTGCATCAGCGCTTCGGCGCCGGGCGTGGCGGCGCGCGAGCCGGACGGCGTCAGAAGCGTGACGGCAGCCAGTACGAGCGAGGCAACAAACGGGAACGGGCGTTTCAGCACTTCATCACTGTCCAATGAGAACGGGAGCGCATCATAAACGATGCGTCCGCGATGATTGGCTCCCAGCGTATCATAAGAATTGCTTTACAGTCTAGGGCCGAAGGCCGGCCATGTGTACAGAGTTAGCCTCGCCGTGTTGGTGCTTGCCGCCTTGCCGAGGGCGGCGGTCGCCGATCTGCCGCCGCTGCTGGCCCCGGGGCTCCCCTTTCCGCTCGTCGTTACGCAGTCCGTCGAGCGTGAGTTCGTGGCGCCCGGGGTCGTTCGCGGAACGTACCATCTATCGACGCCGGTCGGGCCGGTGGTCGTCTCGTTTGTCACGATCGACCCGCGTGAGCCCACGGTACGGCTCGGCGCGGTCTTGGCGCGCAACCGGATGGTCTCGAATGCGGAGACCGTCTCGTCGATGGCGGCACGCACCAACGCGGTCGCCGGCATCAACGCCGACTATTTCGACATCGGCAACACCAACACGCCGCTCGGCGTGCTCGTTCAAGACGGTGCACTCGTCCGCACGCCGAGCACGCGCGCCGCTTTGACGATCGGCCGCGATCGCAGCATTCACATCGGTGCGTACCGTTTCGTCGGCACGGTCCTCGATAATGGAACGCCGATCGCCCTCACCGCGATCAACGAGTGGCCGCCGCAAGGCGGTGCAACGCTTCTGACGCCCGCATACGGACTGCCGGGCGCCGTTGGCAACGTGAATGTCGCCGAACTCGTGCCCGTGACCGCAACCGGCTTCCCGCCTAGCGGCCGCTACCGCGTGACGCAAATCGATCAAGGTACCGTGCCGGCGCGCCCCGGCTATGCGCTGGCGCTCGGGCCGGCAGCGCAGGCGACGTTGCGCGTGCAGCCCGATGTCGGGGACCTGATCGATGTGAGCGTTGATACGGATCCGTCGCTCGCGAGCATCGCCGGCGCGGTCGGCGGCGGCCCGGTGCTGCTGCAAGCGGGGGTACCGGTCGACGATCCACTCTCGCCCGGCTACGCCGATCGCGGCCGGCGCATCCCCGCGGCAGCGGCCGGCGTGCTGGCTGACGGCACGCTCGTGCTGGTCGTCGTCGACGGCCGCCATCCGGCCCTCTCGATCGGCGTCAATCGCGCGGAACTCATCGCACTGCTCGCAAGTATGGGCGCCGTCGATGCGCTGCAGTTCGATAGCGGCGGTTCGGCAACGCTGGTGTCACGCGTCTTGGGCGAAGCCGCGGCGACCGTACAGAACGAGCCGTCCGACGGCGTCGAACGTCCGGTTGCCGACGGATTATTCGTTTATAGCGACGCACCGGTCGGACCGCCCGCGCAACTCGTCATACGGCCCGCCCGCATCGAGGCACTGCCGGGCGCGACGATTGCGTTACATGCATCGATCGTTGATGCTGCCGGACATCCGCTTGGCGACGCGCGTGGATCGTGGAAACTCACCGGTATCGGCGCGAGCATCGATGCCGACGACGTCCTTCACACCGCACAACAACCGCTCTCCGGTGTGCTGCACCTCACGCGCGGCGGCGTTAGCGGCGATGTGCCGCTCGACATCGTCACGTCGGTCGCAAAGATTGCAATCGTTCCCGAACGGCCGAATCCCGAACCCGGCGGCCATGTCGCACTGCATGTGCAGGCGTTTGATGGGCGCGGCCGCAGCGTTGACGTGGGCAACCAGCTACGCTGGACGGCCGCGCACGGTGAAATCGATTCCAGTGGTGTGTTTCATGCCGGCAACCTCGACGCCACGGTGACCGCCACAATCGGCGATATGTCCGCTACGGCCGCAATCCCGGTCGGACAACATCGCCAACCGCTCGCGCTTTTCGACGAACCGCGGCGCGCGCTGTGGCACTTCTCCAGCACGCCGGCAAACGGACCGGGCAGCCTCAACTTTGCCGGAGAGGCAACGTTGCAAATCGCCTATGATTTCACGAGCGGCGAACGCGCCGCATACGCGAATACCACAATCGCAGCGGGCGATCCGGTTGCGTTATCGTGTGCAATCGACGGCGATGCAAACGGCGCGGCGCTGCGGCTCACGCTGGCGGACCGCTATGGAGATCGCAGCACGCTCACGCTCTCGCGAGCCATCGACTGGACCGGCACGCAACGCCGCGAGGTTCGTATACCGGCGTCACTTGCGCCGCCGCTGACAATCGCATCGATCTACGTCGTCGGATCGCTCGGCGCAACGCCCGTCCACACGGCGGGTACGATCGGACTGCGCAATTGCGAGCTGACCCTGCCGGGAAGTGCGCCACACGTGCCGTAAACCGGTGTATGGAGTTTGCAGCGCACGCCGAACGCGTGCTCGACACGGCCGCCGCCAAAGGCGCCGACTATTGCGACGTTCGTTTCGAGCGAACGCGTTCCGAGCGCGTCGAGGTGCGCAACGGCGACGTGAGCGGCTTAGCGGACGAGCGCAGCGACGGTTACGGTATTCGCGCGCTCGTCAATGGCGCATGGGGCTTTACTTCGAGCAACGGCTTCGGTGATGCGGCACTCGATGCAGCTGCAGCGCGCGCGGTTGCGATTGCAAGGGCGAGTGCTGCGATTGCCGCATACCGCATCGGCGAGGCGCCGTCGGATGCGTATGTCGACGCGTTCGCGACGCCCGTCCTGCGCGATCCGCAGAGCGTTTCCGTCGGCGAACGCGTTGCACTGCTGCTCGACGCCGAGCGAGCGCTGCACGCGGCACCATCGATCGCGGTCGGTCGCGCTTGGATGGATCTGTGGCGCACGGAGAAATTCTTTTATTCCTCGATCGGATCGCGCATCGGACAAACAATCGTGCAATCGGGCAGCGGGATGAGTGCGCTTGCCGTCGGCAACGGCGACGCGCAGATGCGCATGTGGCCGGGCGATCGCGGACTCTATCAAGGCGGCGGCTGGGAGATCGTCGAGGCGGCACAGTTGCGCGAGAACGCGCAGCGAACGGGCGAAGAAGCACATCAGCTCTTGAGCGCGCCGCAATGTCCCAGCGGCGTCATGGACATCGTGTTGGGCGGCTCGCAAGTCTCACTGCAAATTCACGAGTCGTGCGGGCACGCGGCCGAACTCGATCGCGTGATGGGCTGGGAGGCAAACTTCAGCGGCACGAGCTTTCTGACGCCCGCCGAACTCGGAACGCTCAAATACGGCTCGGATTTGGTAACAATCGAAATCGACAATACGCTCGCGCGCGGGATCGCGAGCGTCGGATACGATGACGAGGGCACCAAGAGCGTGCGCGCCGATGTCATTCGGCGCGGCTTGCTGACCGGGTTCGAGACATCACGCGACACGGCACGAACCATTGGCCGTAGCTCGAATGCCTGCGTGCGCGCCCAAAGCTGGCGGCACGTACCGATGATCCGGATGTGCAATCTCAACTTGCTGCCGGGCACGACGCCGTTTGACGGCTTATTCGAGGGCATCAAGCACGGCGTCTACATGGAAGCGAATCGGTCGTGGTCAATCGACGACCGCCGCTTGAACTTTCAATTCGGTTGTCAAATCGGTTGGGAAATCACGAACGGCAAGCGCGGGCGGATGCTCAAGAATCCGACCTATGCGGGCGTTACACCGCAATTCTGGAACAGTTGCGATGCGATCGGCGACGCCGCATCGTGGTTCGCGTGGGGCACGCCGAACTGCGGCAAGGGCGAACCGATGCAAACCGGCCGCACGACGCAAGCCGCCGCACCGGCCCGCTTTCGCAACGTGACCGTGGGTGTCGGCTATGACGCCTGAAGAACGGCTCGCGCTCGCCGAACGCGTGCTCGCGCGCTCGCACGCCGGCGGCACGGAAGTCACGATCGTGGCAAACAATCAAGCATTGACGCGCTTCACGCACGAATCCGTGAGCCAGAACGTTGACGAAGGTGACGTGTCGGTTCGCGTGCGCGCAATCGTCGACGGACGCAGCGGCGTCGCCGCGACCAACGTGCTCGACGACGCCGCGCTCGACGCGGTTGTTGCACGAGCGGCCGAGATTGCCGGTTTTGCGCCCCGCGAGAGCATTCCACCGAGTTTAGCCGGACCGGCGACGGTCGCCTCACCCGCCGGTGCGTTCGTCGACGCAACCGCGCCGGCCTCACCCGGACGGCGTGCGGAAATCGCGAGCGCCGTTTTCGAGCGGGCGCGCGACAACCAGCTCTGGTCGTCCGGCTACGTCACCACGTCGTCGGGCAGCATCACGATCGCGACATCGAACGGCGCGCGCATGGCCTTCGACGGAACCGATGCGGGTGTCAATGTCAAGATGAACGGCAGCGACGCGACGGGCTTTGCGGAGCGCTACTCAAACGACATCGGTGTGCTCGACGGCGCTGCGATCGGTGCACGCGCCGCGCGCAAAGCGGTCGCATCACGCGAGCCCGTTGCCGTCGATCCCGGTGAATGGACCGTGATTCTCGAACCGCCCGCGATCGGTGAGCTACTGCGTTTCCTGACGTCGCATTTTTCGGCGGAAACATACAGCGACGGATCATCGTTCATAACCGGCAAGCTGCGTACGAGCGTGCTGGGCGAGAACGTCACGATCTTCGACGACTACGCGCACCGGCTCAATCCAGGCATGCCTTTCGATTTCGAGGGCGTACCGACGCAGCGCCTCGCTCTCGTCAAGAGCGGCGTCGCCGAAAATATCGTTACGGACTCAACCTGGGCCAAGCGCTTAGACGTACCCAACACCGGTCACGCGCTTCCCGCGCCCAACGCATCGGGGCCCCAGTCGAACGCAACGGTCGTCGAAGCCGGAGTCAAACCGATCGAACAACTCATCGCCGAAACCAAGCGCGGTTTGCTCATCACTCGCCTGTGGTATGTCCGCAACGTCGATCAGCGCGCCGCCATCTTGACCGGAATGACACGCGACGGCACGTTCCTTATCGAGGACGGCAAGCTCACCCGCGGCATTCGCAACATGCGCTTCAACGAATCAATCGTTGCCGCGCTACGCGCATGCGAGTTCGCATCGGTTCAAGAACGCACGGGCGGCTATAGCTACTCCCTCGTCACCCCAGCAGTCAAATTCGACCGCTTCCGCTTCGCCAGCACCTCACCATACTGACAGAGATCTACACTGCGGACGAAGGCCGGTTACGACGGCGAATAAATCCGGCAACGATGCCGCCCACAAACAGCAGGAGACCGGCGGTCAGAATGGCTGGATGCGGCGTGGATGCGACGAGCAGTTGCGGATAGGTTCCGATCGTCGTCGTGACGTCCACACCGCCGATAACGGTGCCGGCGCCCGAATGGAGCATCCCCAGGCCGGCGGGTTTCCCGCGGTCATCGGCGGCTGAAAGAACGATCGCGGGTTCGTGGCCACCGCTCTTGGTAAACGATGCCGCTTCGACCGCGCTGAAATAGATGGCGTGTATCGTCAAGTGCTTTGCGGGAACGGCAAACGTGTCAAGCGGGTACGACGTGTCGCGGATGAGTTGGCGATTCGGGAACAGCAAGACCGGCGATAAAAACGTGGTGTTCGCCGGCTGCGTAACGGTCAAGCGGTTACCCTGTGCATCGCGCGCGACGACGAACGCCGCCGCACGCGATTGCAAATAGACGATCGATGTGCCGAAATAATGCCGGCCGTTTGCGGGCACGGTCACGACGTTTCCACCCTTGGCGCGTAGCGTCACGCCGGCATCGCCGCGTGCGATCGTCTGCGGATCGGCCGGTGCGAAGAATGCCGCCATCACGATATCGGCGACCGGTACCACGGTGCCCGGCGCGCCGGAAACCGTCACCGTGTCGGGGCCGATCAAGCCCGATAGCAAACCCGTAATCGTTATTGCCAGCGCACCGCCGAGCGCAACCGCGACCGGTTTACCGGTGTCGCCGCCTTTGTCGCGCAGCGCCGTCAGGGCGACGCGCGCGAGCACGATCGCTGCGACGGCAAGAACGAACGCGTACTGCCAGGTGTGATAGAGATCCAACCCCGGCACGACGTCTTGAGCCAGCACGACCGCGATCGCGATGAGCGCGACGAGCGTCGTGTAGCGTGCGCTCACGGTCCCTTCAAGACCGGCGCGACGGCCTCGCGCATTTGTGCGAGCGTGAGCGGGCCGTCGTATCCATGCACGACGTGGCCCGCGCGATCGACGACGACTGTTGTCGGCAGGCCGATCGCTTCGTACGTCCGGCCGTACTGCTGGTCTTCGTCAACGAGAATCGGATAGCTCACGCCGTGCGCGCGCGCAAATGCGCTCGCCGCCGCAATCGATTCGCCCTGATCGACACCGAGGACGACGACGCCGCTCTTTTTGTATTCGTTCGAGAAACGCTCGAGGTCGGGAACTTCTTGCAAGCACGGTGGACACCACGTTGCCCACAAATTCATCACCACGATCGAACCGCGATGGCGGGCAAGGGAATCCGTGCGGCCGTCCAACCGTTTGATGTCATAGCTGGCGGCCGGCGCACCGGCGAGGGCCGCGGGGCCTGCGCCGCCACCGATGTTTCGATTCGGCCCACCGCCGGAATAGCAGGCCGGCACGAGGAGAGCAAGGATGATCGCCCCACCCAACGCGCGCACGATTCGCATATCGCGCCCTTCGCGTCATCCGCAAAGGCTCCTTACCTGACCGGTTGGCGCGAATCGCGCATCGGCAGCGGCGGCAACGCGCTCGCGGTCTTCGAATACGGCAATCCGCAACCGTCGGCACCGGCGCTGCTCCTTATTCACGGCCTTGCGCATTGGACGCAAGGTGCGTGGGACCGGCTCGTCCGCCTGCTCGACCCGGCATTGCGCATCGTCGCGTTCGACTTGCCGGGATTCGGTGCAAGCGATAAACCAAACGCGGCATATGATGCGGAGTTTTTTGTGAACGCAACAGAACGCGTTGCGGCGGCACTGCCCGATCGCTTTGCCGTGTGCGGTCACTCGCTCGGCGGCGCGATCGCAGCACGCTACGCCGGTCTCCATCCCGCTCGCGTCGCACATCTCACGCTCATCGCACCGGCCGGTTTTGCGCCGCGACGCCTCTACGGTTTACTCGGTAGCCCACTCGGACGTTTTCTGCTCGAATGCGGGCCACCGAAAATCGTCGTCGACTGGGTCACACGCCGGGCAACCGTCGCTAGCACTTCCATCGAACCAGAGGAGAAGCAGCGCTCGCACGCGTTTATGCGCGACCCGGCGTTCCGGCGTTCCCTCGCAGCCGTCTATCGCGCCGCGATTTCTGATTTTGCGCAAACCGATCGCCTTGCGACACTTGCGCGCTATCGGGGGCCCGTCCTCATCGGCTGGGGCCGCAACGACCGATACGTGCCGATACGCGTCCTGGCGGCCGTTTGCGCCATCTATCCGCAGGCAGTAACGGAGATTTTCGAACGCAGCGCGCACCTGCCGATGATCGAAGAGCCGCAGCTCCTCGCGACCGCGATGAACGCCGCGCTCACCAGTCGCCCATCCGTTCTTCGTCCACCCGGCCTTCAAAAATAATCGTACCGGGCTTGACGATCGCACTCACAAGCGGAATGCCGTCGAATTGTAAGTCACGCGAATGCGCGTCGTCGGCCGACCGCGCATAGAGCTGCGCGTACCGGGTCAATACATCGGGCGCACAGAGCACCCGCTCGGGCCGGATGTGGTAGAGGCGCCGAAAACCCGCGAATGCTTCATCAAATGCCGCTTCGCCGAATGTCGTACCGAGTGCAACTTCCCAGCGAACGTGTTCCAGGGTTGGTTCCTCAGCCGGCCGAACCGCAACGGCGATGGCCGCAACGATTCTCGACGGGCGCGCACTGGCCGAAGAATTGCGTGCCGATCTGCGATTGCGCACGGCAACATTGCGGCTGCACGGCATCGCGCCTCGTCTCACCATCGTCATCGTCGGTGAAGACGCAGCATCCGCCGCGTACGTGAAGAGTTTGGTCACGCAGGGCGAAAAAATCGGCGTCGACGTGGCGGTCGAGACGCTGCACCGCGACGCGGATGAGGCCACCGTGCGGACCCGGCTGCGCGCGCTCGGTGCGGATCGCAACGTGCATGGCGTTCTCTTGCAGCAGCCGCTGCCGGGACACCTCGCGATCGGTGCACTCGCCGAAGCGATTCCGGTCGGGAAAGACGTTGACGGCGCCAATCCCGTCACGCAAGGCCGGCTCGCCTCGGGCGGCGCGGCGTTCATTCCCGCGACGCCCGCAGCAATCATGTTGCTCCTCGAACGCAGCCCGCACGCCGATCTCACCAGTGTCCACGCGTGCGTCGTCGGCCGCTCGAAGGTCGTCGGCTTGCCGGTCGCGTTGTTGCTGATCGCAAAAAACGCAACGGTCACGATAGCGCACAGCAAGACGCGCGACATCGGATGGCACACACGTAGCGCCGACGTGCTCGTCAGCGCGACCGGCGTACCGGCAATCATCGGCGCCGATATGGTGAAGCCCGGTGCGACCGTGATCGACGCCGGTACGACATACGTCGACGGCAAAGTCACGGGTGACGTGTCGTACGCGCACGTCGCTGCCGTTGCGGGAGCGATTACGCCCGTTCCTGGCGGCGTCGGCCCGGTCACCAACGTGGCGCTGATGCGTAATGTCGTAACGGCCGCGGAACGCGCTCAAGCCAGCCCGACGTAACGTTTCTGGGAATCGCGCAAAGCTGCCGCTGATGCCGGGGGCCTGCTCGGATCGTGCGCCGAATAGCGCCGTATGATCGCGCTTTTTGCACTTGCCGCGATGCTCGTGGCCGGTACCGACCAAACGCAGTCCCCGGCGCCGGCCGCAACAGCGGCGGGCGATCTCCCAGAAATCGGCCGCGTCAAATCGCGGGTGCTGTCGTGTGTCGCGCTGCAGGAGCTCGTCGTGCCGTCGTTTGCGGCAGCACTGCGCGCGGACAAGCAATTCACGCAAGCAGCACCGCAATTCGCGTCGTACGCCGAAGCCAAAGATTCCGCGACGACGTTGCCGACGAATGTAAAAAAGGCGAACGGTGCGCCGATGAAAACGAAATTGATCGCAGCCGATCCCGATAGCGCGACGCCGGAGATGTATCTCGCGCGGCTCGACAAGGCGCTTGCCACGATGCAGCAAGAAGTGCTGACCATCAGTAAAGCGCTCGGCGACCCGCGCATCGCAGCCGACATAACCGATCCGGCCGTGCAAGCCGAGCGTGCCCAACTGCAGGTGCTGTATGCTGCGCAAGTCACACGCATAGCGACATTGCAAGAATTTTTGGAACGGCAGCGCATGAACCGGGCGATCACCGACAAAACGTTGACGGACCAGTCCGTTTTCAGCAGTGCCGGCGTCAACATGGACGACCTCCAAGCCGCCGGCGCGGACGCACTCGCCTCCGGACACGACCCGCTCCTCGGCGGACAGCCGATGATCAACGGCCTAGCGCTCAACGATAAACAGTCCGTCGCCGATTGGACGACCGGTATGGCCCGCGGCGTTCATAATTACGAGAACGTCGCCGCCAAGACGTTCCTGGATATCGGGAAAAACTGCAAGTAGCGATCGCCGTTTTTATCCCTGCCGGCCTGCTCGTAGCGAGACGCTAGTTTAGACTGAAGTGCTTCCCAAAATATTGCTCCTGATGCGCGCGGAAGATGCCGCCGGGTGCGTCGTCACGCTCAACCGGCGTTTGTTCGGCTTTGCGTTCGAGCAGCGTTCGCAGTTGCGGTAGCAAGCGACGCAAAAATCCCAGTTCGACCGTCAAGCGTTGCTGCGTATTCGATAACTCGAGCAAGCGTTGCTTCATCGTATCGGCGACTTGCAGCGCATCGCCGATCAAGAACGAAGCATCGACCGGGTTCGACGGAACGTCGATATCGGCCGCAGCACCTGAGAATTCGACGAGCAAGCGGACGTATTCGCGAAAGTGCTCGCGCACTTCATCGGATAGCCGGCCGATCTCCGATGCATCCTCGCACTCTTCCTCAAGATACTCAACGTCGACGAGCAAATATGGATCGCGGCTGACGATACGTTGGATGCGAAAGCGGCGCCGGCCCGTTGTGCTGATGTAGTAGCGGCCTGCGGGTAACGGCGTTACATCGCAAATTTCGGCGGTCGTGCCGACATCGTGTGGTAAAACGGCGGTATCACCGGCCTCGTGTCCGTCGCGAATGAGGACGACTCCGAATGCCTCGTTGCGTTCGAGACATTCGGAGATCATCTGGCGATAGCGCGGCTCGAAGACGTGTAAGTTGAGGATCGCTCCCGGAAACAACACCGTGTTGAGCGGGAACAAGCGCAACTGCGTCGAGGCCGCCACGCGCTACTGCGTTACGGTGCGGCCGGACGAAGTCGCGCGGCGACTTTGTTCCAGTCGATGTTGGCGAAGAACGCTTCGATGTACTTAGGACGCTCGGCCGGCTTGTAGTCGAGCAAGAACGCGTGCTCCCACGCATCCATCACGAGCACCGGCGTGAAGCCCGCAATATTGCCGTCTTCATGCAGCGTCACCCAGTGGTTGGAAATGCGCGCCGTCCATGGATCTTGATAGGCGATCGCCCAGCCGACGCCGCGCATCGCGCCCGTCGCCGTGAAGTCTTTCTTCCAGGTCTCGAAATCACCGAAGCTTTGGGCCAGCGCATCGTTCAGCGCGGGCGGCGGCGAGCCGCCGCCACTCTTGGTCATGTTGTCGAAATAGTATTCGTGTAACCGCATGCCGTTGTATTCGAATCCGAGTCGCCGCGTAAGTTCGGCGAAATGCGGATTGGCACCGGCAGCAGTCCCCGCCTTGAGTTGTTCTGCGATTTGCTCGTTGAGCAGGTTGGTGTTTTTCACATACCCTTCGTACAGGCCGAAATGTATCTCCAAGGTTTTGTCCGAGATGCCTTGCAGCCCGGCAAGGTCCCATTTCTTCGCTGCGTACGACTGCTGAGTGAGGGTTGCCACGTGTGCCTCCTACGTTTATCTTGCAAAAATCTTGAGGAAAGTGTTATTTCGACGACGCGCGTGCGACCCCCGTATCTTCTTAACGGCGGCACGGCGTGTCCCGGATGTCCGGCAGGTTCCCGTTTCCCCCGAGCGGCAAACATGAAGTATCGTGCGCGACCTTAGCTACCTTACGCGTCTCCACCGTGAACCGCCGCCGATTTTGCTCGAACTTGAACAGCAAGGCCTCGCGGACGGCGTCTCGATCGTCGACCGGGCATCGGGGCGCCTGCTCTCGACCCTCGTCCACGCCATGATGGCGAACCGGATACTCGAGATCGGCACGGCCTACGGCTATTCGACCCTCTGGATGGCACTCGCGCTGCCGCCGGCGGGACATATTTGGACGATCGATCCCGATGTCGAACGCACGGCAATCGCACGCAGCTATTTCGAGCGCGCCGGGGTCGGCGGAAAGATCGATATCATCAATCAACCCGCACTTGAAGTACTCGAAATGTGGTCGCAGCGCAATCTCGACATTATCTTTCTCGACGCACTCAAAACCGAGTACCCGGCGTATTTAGATAAAGCGATTCCCATGCTCAAGCGTTCCGGGCTCGTCATCGTCGATAACCTGCTCTGGGGCGGCAAAGCCGCCGCGGACGGATCGAGCAAAGACAGCGCCGACACCAAAGCAATTCGCGAGTTCAACAAACTCTTCTTGACGCATCCGCAACTGGATGCGACGATCGTTCCGGTCGGTGATGGAATCGGCATCGGTGCCCGTATCGAGTGACGCGTTCAAAGCCGCGATGCGCCGCTTTGCAACCGGGGTCGCCGTCGTGACGACGACCCACGACGATCGCATCCACGGGTTTACCGCGAATGCTTTCGCCAGTGTCACCGCCGATCCGCCGACGGTTCTCATCTGCGTAAATCGCAGCGCACGCGCGCATCCGCTCATTTCCGCTTCGCAACGGTTCTGCGTCAACGTACTCGCGTTCGATCAACGCAGCATCGCCGAAAAATTCGCGGGTGGCGAGCCGCGTTCGCGCTTCGATGGCGTCGGTTATCATTTCGGGCCAAGCGGCTCGCCGATACTTGACGGGACGCTCGCGTACGTCGATTGCGCGCTCGGCGAAGAGTTGACGTCGGGCACGCACACGATCTTCTTGGGAACCGTCCTCGAAGCGGGAGACCGCGAGGGTTCACCGCTCGGCTACTACGATCGCACCTACCATGATTTCGGCGTCGGCCGATGATCCTCGAACATCTCACGGTCGGACCTCTGGCGTGTACGTGTACGATCGTGGGCGACGAAACGACCGGCGAAGCAATCGTCGTCGACGGCGGTGACGATGTCCCCGTCATCGCCGAGCGCCTTGCGGCGAGCGGCCTGCGCGCAAAATATCTCGTACACACACACGCCCACATCGATCACATCGGAGCACTGGGCGAACTGCGCGAACGTTGCGGCGGCCTCGGATTGCTGCATCCCGAAGACCTGCCGCTCTATCGGACGCTTCCGATGCAAGCGCAATGGATCGGACTGGCCAAAGCACCGCCAATGGTCGCCATCGACGGCGACCTGCATGACGGTGACGGGTTACGGGCCGGCGGCATTACCTTACGTTGCTTGCATACACCGGGGCACACGCCGGGCAGTACATCGTTCGCCATCGAAACTTCCGAAGGTACGTCCGTGTTATTGACGGGGGATACGCTTTTTCGCGGTGGCGTCGGGCGCTGGGATCTCGGGGGCACGTCGCTCGCCGACATCGTCGCATCAATTCAGGAAAAACTGTTCGCCTACGACGATGCGACTGCCGTTGTGCCCGGCCACGGACCGGCGACGACGATCGGCGCGGAGCGAACCTCCAACCCATATTTACTTTAGGGGTTGTTCGCGAAACGGAGCTGACGATGACAGAGACGTCGATGACGGAGACGACAAAGCAAAAGTGGCGCGCCGGCGTAACGATCGTACGGGCCCATTCACTGCGCACGGCCATGGGCGGACCGTCCGGGCCGGGACGTGCAACTGCAGTTGATTTCACCGGCATCGGCGGAAAAGAAACATGGATCGGTACGGTAACGCTCCAACCCAGCGCCGTAACCGGGGCGCATCATCACGGGCGTCACGAAGCTGCGGTCTATGTCGTGAAAGGCCGCAGCGAGATAGGTTGGGGAGAGCGACTCGAATTTGCGGCGGAAGTGGGGGCCGGCGATTTTGTTCACTTCGTGCCCTTTGTGCCGCATCAAGAGCGCAATCTTGAAGCCGATGCGACGCTTGACTTCGTGGTCGTACGCAGCGACAACGAGCGGATCATGTTGAACCTCGATGTCGTACCCGTCGAACAACCCGAAACGGTTTTTAACGCGCCGACCCGTCTACGCTAGACAAGCCGTAATGGCTTCAATGACGCGTTTCGTTTCGTCCGGATTTGCGACCTGAATGCAAACGGCGCCGGTTCCGCGCGCCGGGTAATCATTTCCGCCCGGAAACAACGCATCCCCGACGTAAATCATATCAGCGGTCGCAACGTGGAGAACGTCTCGGAGTTTTCCGATCCCGTATGCCTTGTCGATTCCGGGTAGCGTGATGTCAATTGAAGTCGCCCCTCCCAGGCGTACGGCAAATCCCGGCAGCAGTCCGTCGAGAATCGCCTTGATCTTGGTGCGCTTCGCAAAGTCGGGATCCCACGTTTCTTTTTCGTTCAAGGGGGCTTGCTGGCCGAGCGCAGAGTACGTGATTTGACTTTCTCGATCTTCGATCGCCTCACCCCAGGTTTTTTGGGCCCGAAAACCCGACGCATCCACGGCCTTGTTTAGCGCGGCGAAAATCGTCTGTTTTTGAGCGTCGGTGAGGTCTTCCGCATAGAGCTTGTGCCAGCCGCCCGCGTATTGAAAGAACCGCGTACCGGAAGTCGGCAGGAGCGACAGCCCTTTGAGATGGTCATCCTGCGGAAGTTGAGCGAGAACTTGTTTTTCAAATTGTGGTAAATCGCCGCCGGATATAATGGCTACCTTCACTACGGCGAGAAGCGCTGAGAGCAGCGTTGCCATTTCAGCATCGATCGCACCTTTGCTCGGTGCCAGCGTACCGTCCAGATCGAATACAATAAGGGCTTTCACCGCTGTTGGATACCCAAGCGCCCCATCGAGGAAACACGCGCTCGTCGCTACACGTGACCGAACAGCAAACGGCGAGCCCGCTAGCGTGGACCGGCATCGAACGAACCTCCACTCCGTATTTACGCAGGAACGGACAGAATCTCGCCCGTTGTCATCTCCGGCAACTCGTAGCGCAGCGCAAGATTCTCGATGCGAAATGTCCCTACAATTCGGCGCAAACTCTCCGCTTGCTCGCGCAGTGCACGTGCCGTCGCATCCATTTCCTGAACGCCTGCAGCTAGCTCGGTCGTCGCAGCCGAGACTTCCTGTGCAGCCGACGACTGCACATTAGCCGTCTGCATAATCGGCATAATGGTCGCTGCAACCGTGTCCGTCGTCAAACGCATTTCGCCCGCCGCAGCGGCATTTTGACCAACAATCGCAGACGCGCTGTCGATGTTCAGGGCAAGCGAAGAGCTCGCTGTACGCATTACCTCTGTGCGCGTCACAAGTTCGCTTGCGACCCGGCTCGTCGCCGAGATCGAATGACCAACGACCGCAAGGGATTGCGCGGCGCGTTCAGCTAGCGATAGTCCCGCACTCATGGACTCGGCTGAAACCTGTAAGGCATCCGCAGCCGAGACAGTCTCGCTGCGAATCGACGACAGGATGCCGGCGATTTCGCGTGTCGCAATCGCTGAACGCTCGGCAAGCTTGCGAACCTCATCGGCAACCACAGCGAAGCCGCGGCCGTGTTCGCCGGCACGTGCCGCTTCGATCGCTGCATTGAGCGCAAGCAAGTTGGTCTGATCGGCGATCTCTTCGATCGCCCGAACAATCTCTTCGACTGCGCGCGACCGTTCTTCAAGTATCGACATCGCACGCTGCGCCGACGTTGTGCGCCCATGCAGACCGCGCATCGCGTTGGCGGTTTCTCCGACGGCATCGGAGCCGCCGCTCGCTTCCGCGTCGGCCTCACCGGCCGAGTCCGAAAGTGCGCGACCATGATCGACGAGTGCAGCGATTTCCGCATCCAGACTTCGAACCATGGCGACGGCCGATTCAATAGCATTTGACTGATGCTGCGCTCCATCGGCAATCTGTTGTGCTGCGCGCGCGAGTTCTTCAATCGCGCTTCCAGCACCCGAGATACTTTCTGCTTGCTGCGACGCACCGTATGCAACACGGTCGACCGCCGTTGCTATTTGCTCCACGGCTAACGCGGCTTGCGTCGAAGACGCCGAAACCTGCGTCGACGCGAGCGCCAGTTGCGCAGCCGTGCTCGACACGTCCGAAAGCGCGTGACTCAACTTCACGATACTAGCGTTCGTGCGAGCGGCGATCGTTCTGAGGCCGGCAGTGAGTTCGTTGTAACTAGCGGTCAGATCGGTGACTTCGTCGCTGCCGTTTGACGGCAATGGTACGCGCGACGATGTGTACCTTGCCGTCATATCGCCGTCGGCGAGTGCGGCCATGACATCTGAAAGCTCCCTCAAGTCCGATTCGACGATCTCGCGCAGAGCTCGGCTGACAGTAACGAGCCGACGACGGAGACGCAGTGCGAGAAATGTACTGACAAGCGCCGTTACAACCACCGCAACGATGCCGGTTGCGAGGATCGACACGCGACTAGCGGCGAGCGCGACCGCGATGTGCTCGCTGTCGCTATCGGCTTGCGCATTTGCCATGTCGAGCATTGTCTTAAGGTTTGCATTGATCGTCTTGTTGGCAGTCGCCTGAATCTTGGCTATCTTCATGTCGGCAACGGCGGCCTCGGAATGCGGAGTTCCGCCGTAGGCGTCAAGAACATCTTGACGATTCTTCAGCGCTGATGTAGAGAGTACGGCCGAACGCTTCTCGAAGACGACGATTTGCTTGCGGACCGCCGCTTCGAGCGCCGCGATTCCAGGAGCCGTCGCCGCGTGGTCGCGCACGTAGTCCAGGTCCTTGATGGCTTTCTTGCGGTCTTCCTCGGACTCGTCGATATTCGAGCGAACGCCGCTAATGAAGTATCCACGGTTGGCGAGCCGCTCCGCAACGAGGAGCGCTCCGACCTCGCGGACTTCGCTCCGCAAGGTCCGCGATGCACGCTGTTCCTCGTTTGCCACCGTTACCTGCGCCATCGACTGGAAGGCGAAAGCTGTCACAAGCCCGAGCAGAAAAAGTGGAATCGCGACGAGGATCGCGAGCTGAGCGCCGATTCGCAATTTCATGAAAACATCCTTAAAATTCGCGCCGGGGCGCCGCCGAACTTCGTACGCGGGATTATTCGTCGCATCCGAAAGCAATGCGCATCGCAACGGTCTTCGGCAACTCATACGAAGAACTTTATGCTTCGACTTTACGCCTCACGGACGATTCATACACGAGAACTACAAGAGGGCCAGCGACGTATCTAACAGCTGTGCGAAAGGTCACATATTTTGATTATTTTCGTATCGTCGGATAAAGACCGAGCGCCGAAAACCATTCGCGCTCAAGCGCGTAGCGGCCACGAGGCTACCTCCTCCAGAGTGAGGTCACGATTATCGGTCGCGCCAGATTCCGCTCCGTGTGACGGCCAGAAATCAGAGCTCGACCGATCGATCGTCGTCGTCAACCGGCCGTCATGATTACCGGGACGGGAATCTTTCCATCGTCCGCATCACCAAGAAGCAGCGGACGCACCAGCGGTCGAACGATAAGTGCTTTCATCGAAAGTTGAATTCCCTAAGCACACAGTCGAGGAAACGCTCACTGGGGTGTAGGGGGGTACACAGCAAGCGATAAGCTCGCTAGTGAGAGAGGGTGAACGCGTGAAGTCGATCGATCGTGCTGATCTGATGATCAAGCCGGGGCGCAAGGTCCAGCTGCAAGATTTTGACCCGGGTTCAACCGGCGCTTTTAAGACGAAGCAGGATGCCGCAGCGAAGCTCAGTGAGGATATCGAGCGGCTATCGACGCTTCAAGATATCTTCTACGCTCAGGGGATATATGCGCTGCTCGTCATTTTTCAGGGCATGGATGCGGCGGGGAAAGATGGTGTGATCAGCCACGTGATGTCGGGAGTCAACCCGCAGGGCGTCGATGTCAGCAGTTTCAAAGAGCCGTCAACGGAAGAACTGGCGCACGACTATCTCTGGCGCGCCAGTAATGTGCTGCCGCGGCGCGGCCGGATCGGCATTTTCAACCGGTCGTACTACGAAGAACTGACGGTTGTCCGTGTCCACGCGTCACTTCTCGAAGGCGAGCATCTTCCGCCTCAAACAGCCGAATCGAACATTTGGAACGAGCGCTTTGAAGACATCGTCGCCTTCGAGCGCCATCTCTGGCGGAACGGTACGCTGATTTTGAAGTTCTTTTTGCACGTATCGAAAGGCGAGCAGCGCAAGCGCTTACTCGAACGTATCGATACGCCGGAGAAGAACTGGAAACTGTCACCCGCCGACGTTGGGGAACGGGCTTTTTGGGACAGCTATCAGCATGCGTATGAGGAGCTTCTCACGCACACGTGCACTGAGCACGCGCCCTGGTACGTCATTCCGGCAGATCACAAATGGTTCACACGCGCGGCAGTCGCCCAAGTGATCGTCGCCCGGCTCGAAGCACTCGGCCTGGGGTACCCGCACGGCAACGACGAGCAACGCGCACAGCTCTTGATTGCGCGCAAGCAACTGACAAGGGAAGGGTCTTAAAGTATCGCCGGCCGGCGCCTTGCGAACTATTTTTCGAGTGCGTAACGGATCACGAGGCTTCCTCTTCCATAGGTCACGTCGCGGATATCGGTCGCGCCGAATTCCGTTCCGTGTTGTTCGAGCAGCCAGTATGCGGAGTTTCCGTTCGGGGTTCCGAGTAACGGCCAGAAATCAGGGCTCGCCCGATCGATCGTCGTCGTCGACCGGCCGTCTGCACAATTCGTCAAGCCATCCGCGGACCAGAAAATCGTGTCGTTCGTCTGCGGGTTAATGATATTGTGCCGCTCGATCTCCGCAAGTCCGCCTTTTTCTTGCATTCCCAGGCGCGCGATCGCCGTGCGATATTGCGACCAAATCACCTCTGAATTGCTGGCCGGAGCTTTTACGCCATCTTCATCCTTGACGTTGTAGTGGGCGGCAAAACGCCCGGTTCTCGGAGAATAGCGATTGTCGTAGGGCGTAATGTCTCCGCCGGTCGGGTCGTTGATCCATTCAGGCTTTATACCAGTGCCGGCCTTTGAGGTGTGAAGCCGGACGGTATCGTCGGCGAATCGATGCGAGATCGTTTCATAACGAGCATCGACCGTCGAAACGGTGCTGAGCGCGTGCTGTGCATGTCGGACGCGATCTTCGGTATTCTTCGGCTTCCAGGTTGCATATGACGCCGCAAGTTTTCGCCCCGATGCAGCGCTCTTTTCATAGTTCGGCCGGGAGGCGTCGTAGATGTGATCCGCCGCCGGGAAGGCTGCTTTATAGGCACGTCTGCGCGCCTCTTCGCTCGCTCGCGCGGCGGCTTCTGCTTGCTCACGACGATAGCGCGCATAGCGCGCGTAGGCGCGATATCCTAAATAACCCAGTCCGCCGACCGCCGCTGCAGCGCCGACGAAGCCTGCCACGCCCGCAGCACCCGTTGCGTAGGCGACACCCGCACCAACCGTACCCAGGGCACCCGCGGCAGTGAGCTTTGTTGAATCGTCGATGCGTTGAATCGGCACAGCCGGCCAATTTCGCTCGGGCTCATCGGCAACGAGAATGCCAGCAAGCCGATGCGAGCCGGCGGCCACCGCCTTCTGCAACGGAACATTCGAAGCAGCGACGGGATAAACGCTCGCCGGGCGGTCCGCAATGGGGCGCCTCAGTTGCTGGTACATGAATCAGCGATCTTGGAGTATCCGGCCGTCGTCCGCATCCCCTAAAAGCAGCGGACGCAACAGCGGAATCGGCGGGTCGCCGTGCGAGAGCAACGCGGCGTGGAATTTCGCAAGCGTATACGCGGGTCCCATCTTCTTCTTGTAGTCGGCGCGCAGTTTGAAGATTTCGAGTTTGCCGAGCGTGTAGTAGCCGTAGGTCGCGTCTTGCGTTCCGCGGCGTGACTCGATGCGTGCATCGGCGGGATCGAGGAACGCTTGCGTCTCGAAGTATTTCTCGGCTTGCGCGAGCGTCATGCCTTGGGTGTGCAGTTTGACGCCGACAACGTAGCGGGCGTTACGTAAGATCGCCTCTTTGAGCTGCATCAGACGGACGCGCGGGTCGCCGTTGCCCCAGCCCTCATCGACGACCATCTGCTCGTCGTAGTGCGCCCAGCCTTCGACAAACGACGTGGCGCTGACCATCTTCTTCGTCAACGACAACGGCAAGTGTTTATCGATGATGTAGTTGGTGTAGTGCCCGGGATACACTTCGTGCGCCGATACGATCGGGCGCTCGAAATCGTTGAACGTCTCCAGGTAACCTTCTTGCGCCGCTTTGGAATCGCGCGGGTCGACGGGCGTCACGTTGTAATAAGCTTGCGTTGCGACGGTTTCGAGCGGGCCGGGCGCATCCATCGACGCGACGGTCGTCGCGCGCTCGAACGGCGGCGTCAGCGTAACTTTGATGTTCGCATCGGCCGGCAGATCGATGATATGTTTTGCGATCAAGAACGCGCGCAGCTTGACGAGATCCGATTGGGCCGCCGGAATTAAGCCCGCTGCCGTCGGATGCACTTTGAGCGTACGGCTGACAACAGCATCGACACTGGCATTCGGGTCGATTTGCTTCGCCGTGGCAACCATGCGGGCACGTGTGACCGCCAGCGCCCGCACGCCGATCTGCAGATATTGCGCCAGCGGCATGTCGATTGCTTCTTCGTATTTGAGGCGCGCCGAATAGTTGGCTGCGCCGATCGCATACGTGCCCGACGGATGTGCGACAACGCCGGACTTGAGCCACCGCGCAAACGCACGGGTCGCCGCCGCCGCGCGGCTCGTCGAGCGTGCGAATGCAGTGCGCTCGGCACCATCGCCGATACCGGCGAACGCCGTAACGACGTCTTTTTCAAAGAAGCTCGCCGTTCCCAGCGCGTCGTCGAGCGCAAGTTCGGCCGTATCCTTATCCGTGCCCGTCACGTTCGCACGCGCCTGTGCGAACAACATCGGAATCTGGTTCTCGCGTGCGATCACGCGCCGCAAGCGCACGACGGGCGCGGCGAAATTGCGCGAAATCAGCGCGAACACCGCACCGCTCGCGATTTGCACGTACGTATCGGGCTTGTGCTGCCAGGCTTTCATGCCGTCGTTAATCAGCAGGTCGTCACGCAGCGAGTTGGCGAGCATCGCGCGGTCGAGCGCTACGTCGGGCGACAACGTCGCCGAATCGAGCGCGGCGAGCTGCACAAGATAGCGCTTATCGCGCGCGATCTGCGCGCCGAAATCCGCGGCGCTGTACGAACCGAGCAGGCTGTCGTAGGTGTGGACGCCGGTCTGCGTTGCCAACGGCGGATTGGCCGCGAACGATTCGGCGAAATACGCGGCGGCGATCTTTTCGTAGCGAGAATCGTCGTCGGCTGCCCGCACTCGGACGGCGGGACACGTCATGACGAAGGCAAACAGGACGGCGGCGGTAAGATAGCGTCGAACAGTCATCGCCGCTCGTTCCGAGGGCCGCATCGGCCGCCCTTTCCCTCGACGCTGAACCACTCATGAATTTCTCATGGTCGGGCCGTACCATCCAACGACTGCATCATTTTTTTTCTGGAGGTCCCAATGACCCGCCCCCGCACGCTGGCCGTTCTAGCCCTAGCCCTTGCCTCGATTGCCGGACCGGCGCTCGCCGCCGATGGCTCGTGGAAAGTGGACCCCAATCATTCCAGTGCCGAGTTCGGTATCAAGCACTTTGCGATTTCGACCGTCAAAGGGGTCATCCCGATCAAAGACGGCATGGTCGTTATCCCGGACGGCAAGGACATTCCGACCAGCGTTCAAGCAACGTTGGACGTTACGGCGATCAACACGAATCAGGCCGGTCGCGATAAAGACTTACGTTCGCCAAACTGGTTCGACGTCGACAAATTTCCGACAGCCACGTTCAAGTCGACCAAGATCGACGGCTCGAATCCCACGAAATTTTCGATTGTCGGTGACCTGACGATGCACGGCGTCACCAAACCCATCACGCTTGAGGCGCATCTCGAAGGCAAAGGTCAAGGTGCGCGCGGCGACAAGCGTGTCGCATACAGCGCGATCACGACGATTCATCGCGAAGACTTCGGCTTAAGTGATGCCGCGACCAATCCGATGGGCGCGCTCGTCGTCGGCAAAGATGCCGACATCAGCCTATCGATCGAAGCTATCGCACAGTAAACGGCACCGCTATGCGGCGGCGGGGACGAGGGCAATAATAAGAACCGCTCGCTGCGAGCCATTTGAATAACCTCCACAAAATAGCAAAAGCCGGTGACACCCTCAGCGCACCGGCTCGCGAAAACTCTCTCCCATTTAGGATCTTACGGCTGTACCATACACGAACGCTCGCTCACTGTCAATATTATGTGGAATGTGTGATGAAGACCGCTTCGGCCACGAAGTGCAGCAACAGAGGTATGCAAATTACCTTATTGGGGGCGTATGCATGTGGCGTCGACGTAGACGCGGGTGCCGAAATCGAGCGACCGTAGCATGCCGGACGTGCCTTTTATCGCGGCGCGCGTGGCGGTGAATGTTTGGCCGTTTTTTACGACGAGGGGTTTGCCGGCGAAGGTGATTGCGGTACCAATGGTGTCGCCGTAGAGCGGCGTTGATGCGCATGTTATGCGGACGGGTTCAAACGGCGGCTGCGCCGGTAGGCGCTGCAGTGGTGCCGATGCGACGATGATTTCCATTGCGATTGGTTCAGCGGGGGCGGATGATGTGTTGGGGGCGGGCTTAGCACCGAATGCGCGGCCGATCGCGGCGAGCGTTGACGTTGCAGGTGGGGTTCCGATTTCGATGCGGACCGGCTCGGATTGCGGTGCGTCGGCGTATGAATAGCGGATCTGGAGTTCGCCGGAGGCCGTCATTTTGTCGAAGCGTAGTTGGCGCGTGCCTTTGTCTTGGGCGAAGTATTGGCAGAACGCGGTCGGCGTGGGGGCGCAGTCTTGCCACGGAGCAGTGGTTTCGCTGCCGGCGAGTAGGCGCGCGCTGAAATGATCGAGCGACGCAGAAGCCTCGCGTAGCGGCGTGGCTTTCGTTCGGATCGCGACGATGATAGGGCCGTCGCCTTGTGTGAGCGTGATCGCGTCGAGGCGGCGCAGGACGGGCTGCGGTTTCGCGTGGACCGGGGCTGCCGCGACGAGCACGGCGGCCAGCATCACGGAGATCATGACCGCGCGTTCGTGCGCAGGCGGCCGCTTCCCCCGCCGGTTAGTGAAGCTTGATGGTGACCATTCCGCCGTCTGAGACGACCTTGGGCGTGGCGGGCTCGACGGCCGGCTCGGCGAGCGCTGCGGCACGGGCGAATTCGCGTGCGCGTTCGAGCATGTCGTCGGTGATTTTGCCCGTTGCACGCTTCGCGCGATAGTCTTCGATTGCGGCTTGCAGCGCGAGCCGCGAGCGTTCGGGGTAGTCTTTCTTCTTCTCGGGATAGCCGCCGAGTGCGGCCATGATGTCTTCGTCCGTAACGGCGAGTGCTTCATCGAGTGTCTTGCCGCGCACGAGTTCGACGAGTAGTGAGCAGGTCGCCGTTCCGAAGCCGCAGCCCGTGGTGAAATACGAGACATCCTCGATTCGCTCGCCGGGCCCGACTTTCAGATAATACGTGTACATGTCGCCGCAGGAGTCGCTGAAATACTCGCCGCTCGCCATCGCGTCGTCCATCGTGCGAAATCCGGTGCGCTTCTCAACGAGTGTTTGGAACTTAGCAAAATCCACTTAGGACACGAACTCCTTGGGCTTCTCAGTCACAATCTCGAACCGGCACTCGGTGCCGCCGGTTGCGAGCGACTCGGTTTGGGTGACCGCCGGAGCAACCACGTCTTGCATGATCGAATGGATCACGTTGCAGACTTCGGGGTGCTCGCCGACAGTTTTGGCATAGGGACAATTGTGCTCGCGGATGATGAAACCGTCGGACGTTTGCTCGAACTCGGCCTGCACGCCGGATTCTTGGAGGACGGCGGTCAGCGCGGCGACGCGCTCGGCGACGGGTTGCTCACCCGCTCTTTCGCGTAAGCGTTCCGACGCGCGGCGGCTCATGCCGGTGAAAATGTCGCGCACCGCCCCGTCGCCGCCTTGGGCGCGCACTTCACGCAGCACGGCGTTGAGCATGCGGTCGTAGTGTTGCGGAAAAACCTTTTCGGCTTCCGGCGTCAGCGCAAACTCGACGGTCGGCTTGGTTTTGCCGCGCCGCACGCTATGCCCGGCAACCAGACCGTCGCGCTCGAGGATGACGAGTTGCTGGCGGATGGCGTTGGCGGACAGGCCGAATTCGGCGGCGAGATCGAACGCGGAGGCGCCGTGCCGGCCTCGTAAGGCGGCGACGATCTTGCCTCGGGTGCTCTCAAAAAACCGGTCTGCGTGCATCTCTGACGAGCCTACCACCGGACCGGAAGAAAGTCCAGACTTTCCTTGACTTTCTCAAGGCGGACGGATACCATCAAAGACGGCAAAATCGTCCTTTTCTCACGCGTAAACAGGAGTCAGCGTTGTCGAACCGGGGTTTAGTGATATCGGGGCTGCGGGCGGCAGTCGAAGGTAAGGAGATTCTCAAGGGGATCGACCTGACCGTCGAACCCGGCAAAGTCCATGCGCTCATGGGTCCCAACGGCAGCGGAAAGTCGACTCTGGCGTTCGCGATGACGGGCCACCCGAATTACGAGATTCTCGGCGGTTCGGTCAAGCTCGACGGCGAGGATCTGCTTGAGCTGGCGCCCGACAAGCGCGCCAAAGCCGGCTTGTTTCTCTCGTTTCAGTATCCGGCGGCGATTCCGGGCGTTTCGGTTGCAAACTTTATTCGCACGGCGCGCATGGCCGTGCGCCCCGACGATTTGCCGCCGGCGAAATTTCGTCAAATGATTTTTGAGAAGCTCGACGTGCTCGATATGGATCCGGCGTTTCTTTCGCGCTATGTCAATGACGGTTTCTCGGGCGGCGAAAAGAAACGTCTTGAAATGCTTCAGCTGGCGATGATTCAGCCGAAGTACGCCGTGCTCGACGAGACGGATTCCGGTTTGGATGTTGACGCGCTGCAATCGGTCGGCCGTTCCGTCAACGCGATGCGTAACGCCGATGGCGGCAAAGATACCGGCTTTCTTATCATCACGCACTACCCGCGCATTCTTCAGTACATTCCGGCGGACGCCGTGCACATCATGATGGACGGACGCATCGTTAAGAGCGGCGGTCCGGAACTTGCGAACGTCATCGAGCGCGAAGGCTACGACAAGATTCGCGACGAGGTCGCCGGCGGCGTTGCCTAGCTCGACTGCCTCCATCGCTGCGACGGCGTTCGCGCCGGCGGCGGATACCCTCGATACGGTTATCGACCTCATCGCGCGCGAAGGCGTGCGCAGCGGGAGCGCGGTCGATGAAACAACGCGGCGCGATGCTCTCGCGCTCTTTGCCGATCTGCCTGTTCCCGGCGGCCGGCCCGGTCGCGGCTGGCGCTACGATTACGATAACGTTCCGTTCGACGATCTGCAATGGATGACGGGGCGCCTCGGCATTGCGACGATGCCGTTGCCTGCGCCGTCGAGCGATCCCGCGATCGACCGGCCGGCACTCGAGACGGATAACGCCGGCGGCCTCGTCCATCTCGGCGCGACGTTGCTCGAACCCGCCCGGGCGCTTCCCGTTGATTCACGTATCATCGTGTTGCCGCTGGCGGACGCCTCGCGCGATCATCCCAAACTCGTGGCTCAGACGCATCTCAAGATTGCCGGCTGGCGTTCCGATCGTTTCGCCGCACTTGCGACCGCATTTCAAAATTGCGGCGCGTTCGTCTATGTGCCGGATGGCGTCGTTCTTGACGCTCCCATTCAGTTGGTCTTTACCAGCAGCGAAGCCGTAAGGGCTGCTGTGTTTCCACACATCGTTGTCGTGCTGGGAGCCGGCGCACGCGCGACCGTTATGGAGCGCTACGCCGGTGAAGGCGACGCGCTGGTCTGCGGCATTGTCGAAGCACATGTCGGTGCGGGCGCGCAACTCGACTTCGTCACCGTGCAGCAGGCCGATCCCGAGGCGCGCATTTTTTCGACGCGTGCGGCTCGCTGCGAGACCGGCGCGACGATGCGTTGGCATCTGGCGGAGCTTGGCGGCGCATTAGCCCGCAGCGTTATCGACACGCGCCTAGCGGGCCCGGGAGCAAACGCCGAAGCGTCCGCACTCTTCTTTACCGGCGGCATGCAGCATGTCGAACTCACGACGACCTGCGATCACGCGGTCGGTCAGACGACCTCGAACACCGTCGTGCGCAGCGCCGCGACCGATCGTGGTCAAGGCCGTTTCTTCGGCAACATTACGATCCGCGCGCAGGCGCACGGCAGCGATGCCTCGCTTCGTGACGATGCACTGCTGCTCTCGAAGCACGCACACATCGATTCCGTTCCAGCGCTAGAAATTGCCGCGAACGATGTGAAGGCATTCCATGGCGCGACAGTTGGCTCGCTCGACGAAGATACGCTCTTCTACGCGCTGAGCCGCGGTATCGCTCGCGCCGATGCGCTGCGCATGATCGCGCTCGGCTTTTTTGAGCCGGTGATCGCGCGTTTTCCGGGCGACCGTCTGCGGGACGAAATCCGCACCGCGCTCGACCGCAAAATCGACGAGGCAACGGAGATCGACGCATGATCGCGACCGATCCGAAACAAGCACGAATCATCGCCGACTTCCCGATCCTGCATAAGCCGACGTCGCGCGGCAAGCGGCTCGTATTCTTGGACTCTGCGGCAAGCTCGCAGAAACCGCAGATGGTGATCGACGCACTCGTCGATTATTACTCGTCGTACAACGCGAACATCCACCGTGGCGTATACGAGATTGCCGCCCGCGCGACTGACGCTTTCGAGGGCGCGCGGGAAAAAGTTGCACGCTTTATCAACGCCGCAGAACCCGCCGAACTCATCTGGACGCGGAACACGACTGAAGCGATCAACCTGGTCAGCTTCTCGTGGGGACTTGCCAACCTCAAACCCGGCGACGCGATTTTGACAACGCAAGTCGAGCATCACTCGAACCTCGTTCCGTGGCAGTTGCTCGCGGCCAAGACCGGCTGCGAGTTACGCTTCATCGAAGCCGACGAGCAAGGGAACTTACTGCTGGACGATCTTGAGGAGAAGCTCAGCGGTGTGAAGCTCGTTGCGCTCGCACACGTGAGCAACACGCTCGGCTCGATCGCGCCGCTCGATGAGATCATTCCGCTCGCGCATGCAGCGGGCGCCGTCGTTCTGATCGACGGCGCACAGTCCGTCCCGCACATGCCGATCGACGTACAAGATCTCGAAGTCGACTTCTTCGCTGCAAGCGGTCATAAGATGTGCGGCCCGACCGGAATCGGTTTTCTCTATGCCAAGCGCGCCTTGCTCGAAACGATGTCGCCGTTTCTGACCGGCGGCGACATGATCAAGAAAGTCGGCTATCAGGAAACGTCATTCAACGAGATTCCCTGGAAGTTCGAGGCCGGTACCAGCAACATTGCCGACGCGATTGCGCTCGGCTTCGCGGTTGACTATCTCAGTGACGTCGGTATGGAGTGGGTTCGCGAACATGAAGTGCGCGTGACCCGCTACGCGCTCGAACGTTTGCAGACGCTCGTACCGCGCGGCTTGGAGATCTACGGACCGCCCCGGGCCGAAGACCGCGGCGGCGTGATCTCGTTCAACCTCGCCGACATTCACGCCCACGACCTCGCCTCGATCCTCGACACCGAAGGCATCTGCGTTCGCGCGGGCCACCACTGCACGATGCCGCTCATGGAAAAAATGGGCTGGCCCGCAACCGCCCGCGCATCGTTCTATCTCTACAACACCGAGGAAGACGTCGACGCCCTCATCACCGGCCTAGAAAAAGCTGCCACCGTGTTCAAGATTTAGCATGGACGATTTCTACAAAGAATATATCCTCGATCACTACCGGAATCCGCGGAATTTTGGGAAGATGGATGCGCCGACCGCGACGGCGGAGGATCTCAATCCGTTGTGTGGCGATACGATTCGGGTCGATCTTAAGATCGATAGTGACGGGCGTGTTGAGGACGTGAAGTTTTCCGGTAAGGGTTGCGCGATTTCGCAAGCGTCGGCATCGATGCTGCTCGACGGCATCAAGGGGCAGAAGCTTGAGGACGTTGCGCGCCTTTCGAAAGACGTCGTGTTGGAGAATGTCGGCATCGGCATCAGCCCGACGCGGATGAAATGCGCAACCTTAGGACTGAAAGTACTCAAGAGCGCTGCGCTCGGCGAGATTGCGACCTGGCCCGACGAGGACCCGCGGCCGTAATTCTCGCGGAAGCTTTCATTCGACTCGCGGCGGCCATCGTACTCGATACGATTGCCTTCGCTGTTTGGAACGTCGGAACGCGGCCGCCGTCGCAGTTGATCGCGGATATTCGTACGGGTATCGGCAACAGCCGTAGCCGAAATCGCGGGACCTTCCGCTTCGCGCTCGGTCTCGTCGCGCTGCTGGCCGGCGTTTTCGTCACCGCCCCCTCCATCGTACGAGCCGGCGATCTTCCGGTGGTCGAGTTCCTGACGGTCATTACCGCACTTATCATCGAACAGCTCGTCGGTCCCGACCTGCGCGCCCGCTACCGGTAACATCCGTACGGTCCGAATGTGGTATTCTGGACAAATGAACGAGGCCACCCTGGAAGACACGCTCCGGGAGTTCTTTTCCCAGCAACATTCCGATTACGACGTGGAAGTTCGCAACGGCGAGATTGTTGTGGTGAGTCCACACGATCTGATCTCTTCTTCCGTAGTCGTCAACCTGGTGAGCCTGCTCAGCGCGTGGGTACGCCCCCGCCGGCTGGGCCACGTCTTCGAATCGAATGGCGGCTTCCGCTACGATGACGGCGACATGATGGCACCCGACGTTTCATACATCTCCCGCGAACGTCTGCCTCATGTTCCGCGTAGCTTCGCGAACGCCGTGCCCGAGTTGGTTGTCGAAATACAATCCTCAACGCAACGTGCGTCGGCAACTCGGGCGAAACTACGCCTGCTGCTCGAAAAAGGCTCGACCGTGGCAATGTATGTCGACCCTGGGAAGCATTGCGTCGAGATTTACCGGCTAGAGTGCAATGTTGAATCATATAACAACGGAGACACATTTGAACTGCCGGATATCTTACCCGGATTGCGCATCGACGTTATCGCTCTGTGGCCCGATTGACGAGCGGCACACGCCGTTAGGCGCTCTTAGCTCCCTCGTTGCAAATGTCTTGAAGGTCGAAGGCGCGTAGGGCCACGGTCTTGGTTCCACCGTCGATTTTGACGGTGAGGTACATGCGGCGGGTGTCAACGCCGGCTTCGCGGTTGGTGATCGCGGCGTCACCCAGCGTCAGGTATTGTCCGGGATAGCCAAGTTCTTTGGCGACGCCCGGTAGCAGCAGCGGCTGGTTGTCCCAGTGCGCGATCACACCGCCGGCTGCGGCGACGTTCTTGCGAATCTGCGCCGTGCTCGGAACGGGAAACGTCGCCGTCTTGTCTTCGGCACTCGTCACGACACTCAAAATCGACGTCACCTGCGGGACGCGGCCGCCGCAAAACGCGTCGATATGCTGGGGCGAGCGAATTTGGATCACGTTCGGCGCGCAACCGGACAGCAACGCGGCTGCAACCGAGGCCGTGAAAAGGAGTCGAAGCATTCCCGAGTCTTCTAGCTCTTCGGCAAAAACCCGAGCGAAAACCACGGAACCGCCGCAATAATAATGTCGGCGACGACCAGCGCTAATAAATACGGAACCATCGGCTTGAATACGCGGTCCGGCGGCGCTTTTCCAATCGCGCACGCGCCGTAGAAACCGATGCCAAGCGGCGGCGAGAATAGACCGATCCCCATGCTCAGGATCGCGACGATGGCATAATGCACTTCGTTGATATGAAACTGCGCGGCAATCGGAAACAGCAGCGGCCCGAACAACACCATCGCGGGAATGCCTTCGAGCACGGAACCCAGCACGATGAACATCACGATCGAGAGCGCCATGAAGCCGATCGGGCCGCCCGCGTGCGCGAGTATATCGGCGAGTTGCTGCGCGAAGCCGGATTGCGTGAGCGCCCAGCCCATCGAGGTCGCGGTCGCAATGATCAGCATGATCGCGCCCGTGATGCTACCCGTCTCACGCAGCATCGGATATGCTCGGCGCCAATTGAATTCGCGGTAGATAAAAATGCCGACGATGAGCGAGTAGAGGATTCCAACGGTCGAAACTTCGGTCGCAGTCGCGATGCCGCCGACGACGAAAAAGCGAATAACCAGCGGCAAGAGTAAACCGGGAAGCGCGATAAAGGCCGCCTTCGCGATCCGCTTGCCGGTAGCACGTTTGGCAAGCTCGGTGCGATCCGAGCGCGATCGGGTCAGCGCAACGACGAGCAGGCAGATCGACGAGACGACGGCGGGCAGCAGCCCGGCCGTAAACAGATCGCGAATCGAAACGCCGGCCACCGTACCGATGATGATCAAGACCAAGCTCGGCGGAATCGTCTCGGCCATCGCGCCCGACGTCGCAAGCAGCGAAATCATCTCGCTGCGTTTTTGACCGCGTAACTCCATCTCCGGAAAGAGCACCGGAGCGACGGCCGCCATGTCGGCCGTCTTCGAGCCTGATATTCCCGAGACCAAATACATCGCGCCGACGAGCACGATGTTCAGGCCGCCGCGGAAATGGCCGACGAGCGTGGCGAGAAAGTCGACCAGGCGAAAGGCAATGCCGCAATTCACCATGAGCGCACCCAACAGCACGAACAGCGGGATCGCGAGCAGGATGATATTCGATGCGCCCTCGTTCATGCGCCCGACAACGGTGCTCAGCGGGTTGCTCGTCGCAAGTGCCAGATAACTCAGCGTGCCAAAGCCGAATGAAAACGCGATCGGCGTACCGATCGCAACGCACGCGCCGACGACAAGCACGAAGAAGATCACCAGATTGATGTTGCCGAGTACAGCGAAGAACGGGTGTAGCGCAACGGCACCAACGGACACGATCGCAGCGATGACAACGACCGGGATCACCCGCTTGACGTCGCTATCGATCAAACGGACCACGACGAGCAACAGGATCAGCGATAGACCGATCAAGATCGCGGCGACCTCGGCCGAACGCGGAATTTGCAGCGCCGGTGTGAGATCGATCGTCTCAAGCCAGAAATACGTGCCGCTCGCCGGGATCAGTTCGATGCAGAACAGCCCGATGATGACGGTCGCAATAACGTCGAGCGTCTTGCGCACATTTTCCGATGCAGCATTCGCCACTGCACCAAGGCGCATGTGTTCGCCGCGGCGATACGCGAGCACGGCGCCAAGCATCGTCAACCACAAAAACAAAAAGGTGCCGAGTTCGTCGGTCCAGGTGAGCGCATTATGAAGGACATAGCGCGAGAAGACGCCGCTCGCGAGGATCACGACCTCCGTGACAATGAGAAAAGCCACGAGCGGCGTCACCACGGCGCCGACGGCCCGGTCGACTGCGATCGTCCAAGGCCGATGAAGCACACTGCTCGCCGGGGCACGGTCGCCCGCAGCGTTCCCGGCTTCTACCATCTGCTCGACGGTGGTCGTCGTCATGCCCGCCACCTTACGCGAGGCCGCGGAAATCGGCCTCTCCTCTGGGACCCCCTTCACAGAATCCCGCCTCGCAGGTAAAATGTGCAAAGCTGCGTCAGGCGGCACGCACGGCGGCAGATATCTCCACCCGGTAGTCGGCTCGGCCGCAGGGGGATTTCCATAGCCGACGTAAGTCGCAGGCCTGTTTCGCTCCCACGCTGCTCTTACAGAATTTGAGGAAGACGCCTGTGAAGGATAGTCTGTCACGCGGCCGCTTTGTCGGCGGCTCGTTAGCCGCCGGTGCCATCGCATTTGGTGCGGCCCCCAACGTCATCGCGGCCCCTACCAAAGAAATCGTCATCGGGCTCGACATTCCGCTTACGGGGCCATATTCGGATCAGGGTCAAGACCAATTACGCGCCTACACGCTGGCGATTGACGAGGTCAATAAGGCCGGCGGAATCATGGGCATGAAAGTGCGGCCGGTACAAGGCGACGATCAAACCACGGCCACGGTCGCTGTGGAAAATGCCCGCCGCATGATCGAACGCGACGGCGCCGTGATGATCACCGGCGGCTCATCAACCGGCACGGCCGTTGCCGTTTCGGGCCTGTGCCAACAGAAGAGCACGATCTTCATGGCGACGCTCACGCACGGCGACGAAACGACCGACTTGAGCTGCCATAAACACACGTTCCGCCGCTACATCGACGCGCACATGTCGGCGCGAGCGATGGCAACGACCCTGATGAGTAAATACGGCACCGGCCGCTGGTTCCACATCACGGCCGACTATACGTGGGGTCACAGCGTTTTTGACAACCTCGTGGCCGTCGTCGAGCCGAAGGGCGCAAAGACCGTCAACAACGTGCTGCTCAAACTCGGCACGACCGACTTCTCGTCGGCGCTGAGCCAAGCGCAAGCAGCCAAGCCCGACGTACTCGTCATCACCGAGTTCGGCAAAGACATGGTCAACTGCCTCAATCAAGCCGCCCAGTTCGGCTTGACGAAGTCGACCAAGATCCTTGTTCCGCTGGCCGACGAATACATGGCAAAAGGCACCGGCGATAACATCGACGGCGTGGTCACCACGGCGCCATTCTACTTCAAGTACCATGCTGCCCGGCATCCGGCCGCGAAGAAATTCGTCGACGCGTTCATCGCGCGCTGGGGAACGCCGCCGTCCAACGGCGCCGAGAATGCGTACACGAACATCTACCAGTACAAGGGTGCCGTCGAACGCGCGGGGTCGATCAATCCGGCCGCCGTCATCGCAAAACTCGAAGGCTACAAGTTCACGGCGACCAAGGGCCCGGAATACTGGCGTACGTGGGATCATCAGGGCATCAATAGCGTGCTCGTGATGGAGGGCGTCCCGACGGCACAGCGCGGCGGCGACATCTTCGCCTTCGCAAAAGTGCTCGAAGAGCACGACGGTGAGACGGTCGCAGTCACACAGGCCGCCTCGCAATGCAAGATCGAAAGCGCCTAACCCCGTAACAAGAACCTAACTCGCGGAGGACCGGCTCCCACGGGAGCCGGTCTTTTCTTTTCTGGCGGAGACCGGTGATAACAGCACAGAGCCTTTTGCAGGCAGCGCTCAACGGGCTCATTCTCGGGATGATCTACGTCGCGATCGCGATCGGACTCACGATCATCTTCGGCATGCTGCGGCTCGTCAATTTCGCCCACGGCGCGTTCTACGGAATCGGCGCATACGTCGGACTTGTCGTAGCAAAAAAGGCCGGGTTCGGGGCAGCACTCATCGTCGCACCGCTCGCGGTTGCCCTCTTCGCGCTCGCTCTCGACCGCATCGTACTACGACGGTTCTACCAAAAAGAACCGACCGCGCAAATCTTGCTGACCTTCGGCATCGCGCTCATGGTCGAAGAAGCATTGCGCATGATTTTCGGCGGCACGACGCAGCAGTATCCGCTGCCGTCGTGGCTCGGCGGCTCGATCGCGATGGCCGGCTTACAATATCCGGCGTACCACATCTATCTCGCCGCCGCCATTGCCCTCGTCGTCGTCGCGGTCTGGCTGTTCATCCGGCGCACAAATTACGGACTGCTCGTACGCGCCGGCATTCGCGACCGCACGATGGTGCAATTACTAGGCGGCAACGTCCGCCTCGCATCAAGCATCATCTTCGCGCTCGGTGCGGCACTCGCCGGACTCGTCGGGGTCGCCGCATCGCCGATCTACAGCATCGATCCGGGAACCGGCTTCAACTTTCTCATTCCGTCATTCGTGGTCGTCGTCATCGGCGGACTCGGCAGTTTCTGGGGCGCAGTCCTGGGCGGAATCATCGTCGGTGAATTGGTAAGCATAACGCAACTCGTCTTCCCGCCCGGCGCCGACGTAATTATTTACGTCGTGATGGCCTTAGTGCTGCTCTTTCGCCCGCAAGGACTACTCGGCGAGACCGAGGTCATCAAAGGATGAAAGACCTGCGCTTCTATCTTCTTACCGCACTTGGTCTGGCGGTTTTCCCCTTCGTCTTCCACCTGCCGCTCATCAACGGTTACGGCGGCCTCGCAATCCAGATACTCATCGTCAGTATTGCAACGATCGGCTTCAACTTGTTGCTCGGATACGCCGGCCTGCTTTCGTACGGCCACGCCGCATTCTACGGCGCCGGCAGCTACGCCGCCGCACTTGCACTGCTGCGCGTCTTCCCCCAAGTCCATAGCTTCGCATTGGCGCTATTCTTCGGGATCATCGTCGCGACACTCGCCGCCGCCATCATCGGCGCACTCGTCGTCCGCCTCTACGGCATTTACTTTGCGCTACTAACGGTCGCATTCGCGCAAATGATCTACTTCATCGTCTTCCAGTGGCGCGACGTCACCCGCGGCGACGACGGCCTGCAAGGCATCGCCGCACCGATGCTCAACTTCGGCTTCGCAAAACTCGACTTAGCCACAACACTCCCGGCCTTCCCGCTCGGACCATTCGGCGACCTCTCCGACGTCAAGTACTGGTACATCTTCGTCGCAATCATCTTGATACTCGTACTCGCGTTCGTACGCACCCTCAACCGTTCGCAATTCGGCGAAGTCCTCGGCGCGATCCGCGAGAACGAAGAACGCTCGGTCTTCGTCGGCTTCGACCCCCGCCGCTACAAATACGCCGCATTCGTCATCTCGGGCGCACTGTGCGGACTATCAGGTGCGCTACGCGTCCTCTACGAAGGATCGACCGGCACCGACTCGCTCACGATCGATCAATCCGGAAACTTCGTAATCTACACCGTCGTCGGCGGCGTGCAGACACTCTTCGGCCCGGTCGTCGGCACCGGCCTTATCATGTGGCTTCAAAACGTCATCAGCGCAAAGACCGAAGCCTGGCGACTGATCGAAGGCGCGATCTTCGTCGCCGTCATCATCTTCCTTCCCAGCGGCATCATCGGAACATTCGCAAAGAAAACATTCTCCTTAGGCAAAGTGCTGCGGACGAAGTAATGGCAAACACCATCTTACAAACCCGCTCGCTAAGCAAACACTTCGGCAACTTCGCCGCCAACGCCGACATCGATTTCGCGGTAAACGAAGGCGAACTCCGCGCCGTCATCGGTCCCAACGGCGCCGGCAAAACCACGTTCTTCAACCTCCTCGCAGGCTTCACACCCGCCACCAGCGGCACGATCGTCTACAAAGACCGCGACATCACCAACGCCTCCGGCCCGCAGCGCGTGCGCATCGGCATCGCCAAAGCATTCCAAACCGCCAACATCTACCCGAGCGAAACCGTCGAACAAAACGTACGCCTCGCCGCCCTCGCCCGCATCCAAGGCCCATTCGCGTTACAAGTCTTCCGCCGCTCAACCCGCCTCGAAGCAATCGACACCGGCGCAAACCGCGCACTCGACCGCGTCGACCTCACCCGCCTTGCAACAACCCGCGCCGGCGACCTCGCCCACGGCGACAAAAAACGCCTCGACATAGCAATCGCACTCGCGACAGAACCCGAAATATTGTTACTAGATGAGCCGGTCGCCGGCATGTCGATCGACGAAGCGCGCCGCACCGAACAACTCATCAAAAAACTCGCCACCGAAATGACCGTGCTGATCATCGAACACGACATGGAAATCATCATGGGCATCTCCGACTCAATAACGGTACTGCACCAAGGCCGCGTCCTCGCAAGCGGCACCCCCGCGGAAATCCGCAACAACCAAGCCGTCCAAGAAGCCTACCTCGGCGGCCACACCGAATCGGAACTAGCCGGATGATCGCACCACCGGCAACAGCGCGACTCGCACTGGAAAACGTCAACACGTTTTACGGAGACTCCCACGTCCTCCGCGACATATCACTGCATGTAGGAATCGGAGAAACCGTCGCCCTCCTCGGCCGCAACGGCGTAGGCAAAACAACAACCCTAAAATCCATCGTCGGCTGGGTCCCGCCGCGCACCGGCAGCATCACCCTCGACGGCGAACAAATCGCCGGCCAAGAAATGATGACGATCGCCCGCAAAGGCGTCTCGCTCGTCCCCGAAGAGCGCCGCATCTTCACCAACCTCACCGTCGCCGAAAACCTAAAAATCGCCCAAGTAACCGCGCGCAAACCCGGCTGGACTCTCGACCACGTCTACGAAAAATTCCCCCGCCTAAAAGAACGCCTCGCAAACAAAGGCGACGAAATCTCCGGCGGCGAGAAACAAATGCTCGCGATCGCCCGCGCCCTATTACAAGACACGCGCGTGATCTTACTCGACGAACCCACCGAGGGACTAGCCCCGCTCGTCGTCCGCGAAGTCGAAGCCATCATCCGCGAAATCAAATCCGCCGGCATGACGATCCTCCTCGTCGAACAAAACCTCTACTCCGCCCTGACCGTAGCCGACCGCTGCTACATCATCGACCAAGGCCAGATCCGCTTCGAAGGCACACCAGAAGAAATCCGCTCCAACGAAGAAGTCCGCCGCCGCTACCTACACGTCTAAGCCCGAGAAACCCCCACGCATTCACCCAAGCACCTACCGAATAGTGTCTGCAAGCGATAACGTTCGGAGTTCCCGACGGGAGGTAATGAGTCGCGGCGAGGTGTCGAAGAAAATTGCGAAGCCCGGAGGGCGAGAGCGATTTTTTCGCAAGTAGTATTTTTCCAAGGATGGAAAAATACGGGCGTCCCCGCCGCGACTCATTATCTCACGGCGGGAACTCCGAAGCCCTACGAGGTAGGTGCCCCGATCTCTCCGCAAGCGATGCGACCGCCGCTGCCGCCGCCCGGCGGCGTATCGGTGTAGTTGTCGGGGTTCGCATGAATGACGATCGAACGTCCGACGATTGTGTTCGGGCCACTTGTCATGACAGCTGAATTGAAGAATGCCAGGCGGCCGTTGCCGTTGACGTCGACGTGGAGCATCGGCAAGTCGCCGGCGTGTCCGCCGCCGTCCGGGCCTTTGTGCATCTTGGTTGCTGCGGGGTCGAAGTGATTGCCGGCGGAGCCGAACGGGGTAACGGCTCCGGCCGTATCGCGCAGGGCGTTGCACGAACCGAACTCGTGGATGTGGATGCCGTGCATACCGGGCGGCAGATTCGTGACGTCAACCGTGATCTGCGTACCGTTGTCGACGCCGACGAATGTGGCCATGCCGACTCGTTTTCCGGTTGTGTCAAAAATAGGGGCTTGGTATGTGGGCGATCTCGCCGCCAGCGTCAGCGAGGGTGCGACGCAAAAGGCTACGGCTGCAAGAACCGCGGTCATCTTCTTCACCTTGGAGCTCCCCTGTTGGTAAAAGGTTTCCTCGCCATTCAGCGGGCGGAAGCTCGAAAATCCTGCCTATTCTTCCAGGGTCGTTACGTCGCCGAGGTCGGCACCGGTGGCTTGCGCACGTAACAGTCGGCGCATGATCTTGCCGCTGCGTGTCTTGGGCAACTTTGCGACGATCTCGACGCGGCTCGGCGTCGCGATTCGGCCGAGCTCTTTGCGTACGTGCTCGACGAATGCCGCCGAAAGTTCGTCGGAGGCCGTAAAGCCGGAGCGCAGGACGACGTAGGCGACGATGGCTTCGCCTTTGATCTCGTCGGGAATACCGATGACGCCCGCCTCGCCGCAGGCGGGATGAGACACGAGCGTGCTTTCAACGTCTGCCGTGGCGAGGCGATGACCGGCAACGTTGAGGACATCGTCCGAGCGGCCGAGTACCGTAATGAAACCTTCGGCGTCGATGACGGCGACGTCGCCGGCGGTGTAGACGCCGTGGATCTGTTCGAAGTATTGCGCGTAGCGGTCGGGATCACCCCAAATGCCGGCGAACATGTAGGGAACGGGATTTTCGAGTACGAGCAAACCGCCCGCACTCGCCGCAAGACGCGTGCCCGATGTATCGCGGATCGAAAACGTCAACGGTCCGAGCGCTTTCCCGCTACGGTCGGGGCGAACCGGTTCACGCGGCATGAATCCCATTGCCGGCGCGGCGAGTTCGGTTTGCCACCAGTGATTGCAGACAGCGGCGTTCTCTTTTCCCATTGCTTCGTACAAGAAATGCCACGCTTCGGGGTTGAGCGGTTCACCTGCACAGAACATTGCTTGCAGTGACGAGAGATCGTACTTGTCGGCGAGTGCCGGGCCGAAGCGCATAAGCATGCGTGCGAGTGTTGGCGCGGTGTAGAATTTCGTGACGCGCAGGCGCTCGATCAGTTCGTACACGATCGTTGTTGCCGGGTAGTCCGGGGAGCCTTCGCGGATCACGTTGCGGTAGCGGTTGGCGAGCGCACCGTAGACGATCAGCGAATGGCCGACGATCCAGCCGATGTCGCTCGTACACCAAAAGCGATCGGCCGGCGTAATTCCCGTGGTTATGCGCAACATCGCCGCGCAGCCGACGAGGTAGCCGCCGTGGTTCATTACGACGCCTTTGGGTTTTCCGGTTGTTCCGCTGGTGTAGAGGATGAAGAGCGGGTGTTCTGCGGGGACGATGACGGGATCGCACGTTTCGGGTTGTGCATCGCAATATGACTCGAAATTCACGTCGCGCGCGTCGAGCGGCTGCGATGCGGTCCGGCGCCATACGATGACGCGGCGTACCGACGAGAGCGGCGCGACCGCATCATCGACGATTGACTTGAGATCGGTCGCCTTCCCGCGCCGGTAGGTGACGTCGGCGACGATAAGGACGGTCGCTCCCGCGTCGACAATGCGGTCGCGTAGTGCCGTTGCGCCGAGGCCCGCGTAGACGACGGAATGAATCGCGCCGATGCGCGCGCACGCGAGCATCGCGACGATGCCTTCGATTGAAAGCGGCATATAGATGCAGACACGGTCGCCGCTGACGACACCGTCGGCTTTGAGGGCGTTGGCAAGTTGACATGTGCGGGCCAGAAGCTCCACGTAGGTGATCGACCGTTCGGTACCGTCCTCGCAGATCGAGTCGTATGCAACCGACGACGGATGCAAATGGGCGTGACGATCTAAACACGAGACCGTTGCGTTGAGCCGGCCGTCTGCGAACCAGTGCTGATCGCCGATGCTGCCGCGAAACGTCGTCGTGGGTTCGGTATCCCATTCAATATCACGCGCGCAGTCGCGCCAGAAGGCGTCGGGATCAGCGTTGGCGTCGCGCACGAACGCGTCTTGGTCTGAAATAGGAAACCACGCCGCGGTGCTCTTGGGGGCGGCGATGCGTTCGCCCGTGTCGAGCAAGCCTTCGATGTGGACGGACATGCGGTGCTACACCTTGATGAAGTCGTGCTGCGTGATGTACGGTCCGCGCGGGCCTGCCGTCACGTGATAGTTCGCAGAATATGCACCTTTGGCAGACGTGATTTCAACTTCGACGGTGGCATTCGAGTCGTCGATCCGCTTTGCACGCAGCGCCGTGATGCGCGCGCTCGGATCGAGAAACGCTTCTTCGGAAAGCGTTAGGCCCGGAGCGCCGGCGTTTCCGCCGAGCAAACTATAGCCGGTCGATTCGTCACCGCGAACCAGCGCATCGATATAGCGCCGCACGACACTCGAGGCAGCGTTTGCCATCGCCGACACGGGCGGCGCCGGCGCGAGCGTCACGACGATCGTCGGTGCAGGCGTCGGCGTCAGCCGTGCAACCGTCGTCGGTGTCGCTGTCGGCGCCGCAGGCGAAGGCGTGCGGCGCGGCGCGGCCGTCTCGCTCAAAGGATGCACCGTCGCGCTTTGCGTCGGCGTCGGCGTCGGCGATGGTTTAACCGTGCCTGTCGCGGTCACGGTGGGACTCGGTGACGGCGTTGGTGGTGCAGACGGCGACGGCGTCGGTGAGGGACGCGGCGTGCGGCGCGGCACGATCGTTGCGATGATAATCGGTCCGCGCGTCGCTACGGGTACGGGCGTGGCCGTCGGCGCTTGGGTTGCCGCAGCGATCGTCGTATTGGGTGATTTCGCCCGCTGTTGGTAGGCGGCGAGCAACACGCCGATGCCCAGGCCGGCGACCGCGACGCCCAGGGCGATTGCCGCCGTGCCGACCCATCCTCCGCCGCCCGACGGCGGAGAAGATGCAGGGCGGCGGCGGCGTGGCGGTGTCGACATCGAAGTCGCGGCTTCCACGCAGTCGGCAAGAGGCCTCGCATACGGGCGCGAATCGGCTTGACGATGATTCGGATCAGCGTGCCGATCGACGTCAACGCCGTGGCCGTCAGCGCCTCAGCGGCGTTCGCGCTTGCAACGCCCCTGCGCGTCGAGGACGTCGTGGTTGCAGCCGTGATTGAAGCGCTCGGCCCGCGCGCACCGCAGGACAAGCGTGAGCGCGTCGTCGGCCGAACGCTCGAGCGGTTCGATGCCGGCGACTTCGTGGTCGAAATCGACGGCCGTCTCTACGCCAGCCGGGATGATGTCGCCGTGTGTGCGGGCATCGCATCGCTGCGCTTTTTCGCGCGGCGCGCATATATGCGCGCCGCTTAAATGATCGAGGAACGTAAGACACTCCCGGAGTCCGTCGGTGGCCTCTTCGACACGGCGTTCGCGATGTATGGCCGACGCTTCGGCCTCTATACCGTCGTTGCACTGCTCGGCTTTGGCGCGCAAGCCGTTTGTGCGGAGCTATTCGCAACGCTCGGCGTTCACGGCGACGACCCGATCTTTGTGCTGCAATCCATCGTTGCCATCTTCGTCGATGCCTTTATCGTCGGCGTCGTCGCAATCGGGGTGATCGCCGATCTGTCGGTAACCGAGGCAAACGCGCAAAATATTCTTGCTTCGGCACTGGAGCGGTGGCCGAGCTTGATCGCCGTTAGCGCATTGATCGCTATCATTATGGTCGTACCTCAGCAGGCCGTGGCGGAGTCCGGTGTAGGAAGCTTTTTTCTGTACGTTCTTCCCGTGGCCGCGCTTTCGGGAGCGATTGTGTTCGCGACCGTCGCGTGCGCGGCCGACGCCTCGATCCTGGGCCTGCGCATCATCGGCAGCTTCGCTCAAAGCATCCGCATCGCACTTTTTCCAACAAATTTCGGTCGAGCCGTCATCATCGGCATCGCAACGCTGGTTCCGCTGCTCGTGCAGGCGGTGTTGCTCGATCAATTCAGCCTGCGCCACGTTCGCGGCACACTCTTTTGGGCGAACGTGCCGGTCGATGTCCTCAGCGTTGGGCCGCTAGAGGCTGTGTTCGCCGTCTTTTACATCGACTTCGTTCGCCGCCTCAAAGCTGCCGAGGCAAACCGCTAACGCAGGTTCGTTCCCGCTTCAGCGCTCTCGGCGCGTCGGCTAAGGACGAGTTCTGCGTAAAGTGCATTGGGCCAAGCGAAGTCGGCGCGCGTGTTGTTTTCGGGCCAATTCGGATCGAACGACTCGCGCAGGCGATGATCGCCGACGTCGGACGCGGCGATGTAGCCCAGCAGACGCTGGACTTCGTCTTCGTCGGTTGACGTCAAGGCTTGCACGCACAGTGATAGCGGCCAGATGTAACCGTGGGGTGTATGCGGGCTGCCCACCCCCGAGGCCGTCTTGCCCCGAAAAAAATACGGGTTGCGATCCGACAGGACAAACGAGCGCGTCGTCTTGTAGAGCGAATTTTTCGCGGGCAAATAGCCGAAGTACGGAATCGACAGCAGCGACGGAATGTTGGCATCGTCCATGACGTTCGCGTGGCCGCGGCCGTCAACTTCGTAGGCGTAGATGCGGCCGACTCCCGCGAGTTCGAGCGTGCCGTTCTGCTCGATACCGCGCTGAATCTCAACTGCCAGCCCCCACGCATTTGCCGCCATCCGGTCGTCATGCCAAACGTTACGCGCGATGTCCGTCAGGTCGCGCATCACGACGACGGCAAACATGTTGTCCGGAATATTATACTGATACCGCGCGGGATCGTCGGACGGGCGAAACGCGGTCCAAACCATGCCCGTGTACTTGATGGGCGTGCCGCGGCCGCCGTCGGCCAACTGCGGGTGGCGGTAATGCGAGCGCGTGTCGTGCCGCTGTTCATCGCGTAATACCGCCAAAACCCGGCCGAACGCGCGGCGGACATCGCCGCTAAAAATCGACTTATCGTGGGTTTGGCGATAGTAATCCGACGCAAACCAAATCGGATACAGCAGCGAATCGACCTCGAATTTGTGCTCCACCACATGATAGTTGACCGAAAACGCGTTGGCGTACGGATCGATGAGGATGTACTTGGCTTGGCGCGCCAAGACGCCGCGCAGCTTCTTTGCGACCTGCGGGTCATGTGCCGAGAGTGCAATATAGGGTCGTACCACGGCGCTTGCATCGCGCAGCCACTCGGCTTGGATGTCGCCGGTCGATACATAGGTCGTCCCGTCGCGCTGCGAGGTCGCGTGACGGCCGATGGCTTCGTCAAAAGCGGTCAGGTAGAGCCGATCCAATGTGGCAGTAACCGCGGCCGACAAAACCTCACCGGCATTGGCCGGCGTGACGATGACGAGCGACGTGACGACGAGCATAGCCAAAAGACGGTAAAGAAAACGTGTCACGGTCTTACCATATCTATCGGCATGGATTCGTAGTACCATGAAGTGGGAACGTAATATCCGTTCCACATCACACGAGGCATTAATGACCGTCCGTCGCCGCGTAGCCGGCTCCGTTGCACTCCTAGTCATGCTGGGCTGCGCGTTTTCTGCCGCCGGTGCGGACCAGCGGTACCGGGTCGATGGGCGGGACACCTACCAAATCGGTGGCCACGACGTTCGCAGTGAAATCGCCTACACGGGCTTTGGATCGCTGCGCATCGAGCGCAAAGGGCGCGGCCGCCACTATATCGCGCACGTCGAATACGAACGGAACGACCAGGGCGCGCACGCCCGGGCGAAGGGGTCGTTCGAATCGACGATCTCCGAGGGTGGGGAACAAGTTGACGGCTCGAATCACGATCCCGACTACCTGACCGTGCTCAACCAACCGTTTGCCGTGCAACTTGACGCGCCGACGCTCCGCGATTTGTCGCGCTTACACGGGACGGTACCGTTCGATTTTCCCTCGCCGATGACCGGTGCACCCTTGCACGGTACGCTCCGCCACATAAATGATGCTGTGATCAACGGTGCTCGAGTCCTTGGCGTAGCGTTCGATGCAAGCGGTCCACTCCACGGGTCCTTACCCGATCATCCGGCGATCTCTCTTGCCGGGCGCATTCGGATGAGCGGCACCGCTTACTATACGTACGCCGACGCTCTTCTGTTGTCGCTCGACGCTACGCTATCGATCGGCGGCAACTTGGACGATACCGGAACGCACGCGCCGGTATCGATCGTGTATAAGCGAACGATCCGCGCAGCAAGCGCCAACCCGATTCGCGAAGCACGAATCGGCACGAAGACGGCAAGGTAAGCAGACCTCCCGGTCCGGGCGGATCGGACCGTCGGCCGCCGGGAAAGACGGCTGAAGGCGCGAAACGCGAAACCGTCGCTTGCACGGGCGGGGTCTTGGGCCTGTGATGAGTGCGCTCGCACCGATCCTTGGGGATTACCTTTTGGCCGCATCGGCGACATCGCCGGTGCCGGTGCGTGCCGTCAAGGGCACGCCCGGACCCGAAAACTTCGAGAAGATCGTCGATGAATTTCAGCGGCGACTCTATGGCTTTGCCCTGCGCATGACGGGCAACCGCGAAGATGCCGAGGAAATCGTCCAAGACGCATTTGTACGCGCGTACCGGGCGCTTGCCAAAATGGACGCCGCGCAACGCGCGGAGCTGCGCTTGCAGCCCTGGTTGTACACGATCACACTCAACGTCACGCGCAATCGCTTGCGATCAAAGCGACCCACCAACGTGGCGCTCGATTCGCTTGCCGACCCCGACGCGCTGCTCAACGAGACGCAAGAGGGACCCGATCAGCCCGAAGCGATCGTCGACCGCGCCGCCGACATGATTCTGGTCGAACAAGCCCTACTCTCGCTGCCCATGCATTTGCGCGCTGCAGCGACGTTGCGCTTCATCGAAGGACGCAGCCATCCGGAGATCGCCGAAATTTTGAATCAGCCGATCGGCACCGTCAAATCGCACGTTCATCGCGCCGTGCGAATCTTGCGCCGCATCCTCGGTCCGCAAGTCGGGCGTATCGTTGCTGCCGACGCAGCCGATGCCGCCGACGCCGCCGATGATGCCAAGGAGGTTTCTTGATGCGTTGTTGTGACGTCGAAGCTCTGTGGGATGCGCTGCGGGACGGCGGTGAACCGAATCGGGAACTCGTGCTCGCACACTTGCGATCGTGCCCGCCGTGCCAAGAACTGTACGAACAATACGAAGGCATCGCCTATTGTTTGACGTGCTTGCCGATCGTCGAGCCGCCGAAGAACCTCGTTCCGAAAATCATCGAGCACATCGCCCTTGTCGTCGGCAGCGCCCGCAAACCGGATTGCGTCGCAAAGATCACCTCGCCGGTCGGCACGCTCTACGTCGCGTTTCGCTCGACCGGTATCACGGCACTCGCACTTGACCGCGGCGAGGGCGACGAAGCCGCTCGCGACCGCATTGCGCAGCGGCTGCGCCGGGGCGTCGTGCCGGCTCAAGCGCCCGCTTGGGTAACGGACATGCTTAGCGCATTCTTCCGCACGCACAAGCCGAATTACGAACGCATCGACATCTCCGAACTCACGACGTTCGAACAAGCCGCCCTGCGTGCCGCAGCGCAAATACCGCCGGGCGAAGTTCGTTCGTATGGTTGGGTCGCAACGCAAATCGGGGCGCCCAATGCAGCCCGCGCGATCGGTCGCGTGATGGCGCGCAATCCGATACCGCTGCTCTATCCCTGTCACCGCGTCGTCGACTCAGCCGGCCGGCTGCACAACTACGGATACGGACTCGACGTCAAAGCCCGCATCCTCGAATTAGAAGGCTATGTAGCCCCCCGCTAGGGCGGACCGCAACGGTTCGCGAAAGACGGTCCTTACATGACGTCCGCGGCCCCGCCAGATAGATACTTGTGGCGGTTAACAGACGGACTAAGAGGAGGTGATCATCGTTACTAGTGACAGTCCCAAACGGAACCAGATAATGATGATTGGAGGTGCGCAGACCTAGGAGCCTATCGGAATTCCGATAGGCGACGAGTTTGCGCCGATAAACCTGTCTCAAGTCCGCCGGCCGCTCTGCAGCCGGCTTTTTTTTGCCCGGTCGCCTCGCCGGAGGCTTCAATCCACCGCGCGGCTAAAGAGCAGGGTCGTGTCAAAGCACGTCCTTCTGACGGGCTTCGAGCCGTTTGGCGAGTTCAAGGTCAACCCGAGTGAGCTTCTCATGCGAAGCCTCGAAGGCCGTACCATCGCCGGGTGTCTTGTCGCCGTCCGGGTCCTTCCATCGGAAACGCGCGCACTGCGTGACCGGCTCGAAGCGGTCATCCGCGAAACCCAGCCCGAAATCCTGATCGGGACCGGTCTCGCCGCTCGCCGTACCGGGCTCTCAGTGGAGCGTGCTGCACTCAACGTGCTCGATTTTGAAATCCCCGACGCCGTCGGGACAATGCGCAAGAACGATCCCGTCGCGCGCGGCGGACCCGATGCCCGCATGTCGACCCTGCCGCTCGACCTCATCGTCGACGCATGGAAATCGAACGGTGTCCCCGGCTCCATCTCCAATAGCGCCGGAACGTATTTGTGCAACCAGTGGCTCTATGAGGCACTGGCTTTAACGACGAACTCCGCGCCGCCGGTCGCCGTCGGCTTCGTGCACCTGCCGTGCCTGCCCGCCCAAGCGATGGAACTCGGCGCCGATCGCACCCCTTCCATGTCGCTTGAGTTGATGAAAAAAGGCCTCGAGTCGTTGCTCGAAACGGTCGTGCCGTGGCTCGACAGCCGCCCGACAACGGTCGCGGCAAAGCCGACCAACCAGATGTGGATTCCCCGCGGAATACGTGAAGTTGAACGATAATCCCGACATCGATCCGCGCCTGTATGCGATTCCCGATATTCACGGGCACGCAAAAGGCGAGCACAAGCCGTTTGCGGAGGAGCGTCCAATCCCGCTCTCGGCGCGCATGCTGTTTTTGTGGTTCTTCCACGCCTGCCGGCGCGGTTGGCCGCGTTTCGTGATGGTCAGCGACCACATGAACTATTTGACGTTCGAAGACCCCGCAGCCGTGAATCTGGTGCGCCGCGCACTTAAACTCGCGCAGGCCGGCGATCTTTACGGCGCCGCCGAGACAGCCAGCGTCGAAGTCGGTCACGCCGCCGTTGTTTCCGAAGGCTTACGCCGCGGCATGCGTTACGCGATCGGTGCCGAGGTCGACAACGATCCGCGCTCGCGCCCGGACGCACAAAATATCGTCGATGCAATGAAGCCGGACGGCATGATTCGCTCGGTCCACTTTCTCACGATCGATCATCCGGTGCATGGGCCGAATTGGAATTGGGCCTTTGATAA
>Ga0302324_100000636_pt1 | contig 89714 bp, 67 predicted proteins | sample Palsa_T0_1_FD_201949 | JGI IMG/M metagenome (GOLD analysis project Ga0302324, IMG submission 201949) | Peat permafrost microbial communities from Stordalen Mire near Abisko, Sweden - Palsa_T0_1 | ecosystem: Environmental > Terrestrial > Soil > Palsa > Peat permafrost | place: Sweden: Abisko...
CAGTTCTTCGCCAACAATGTATTCAACCGCTCCTACATCACCTATGGGGAGTCAGGGGCGGGGACCGGCAACGTGCTGGCCTGGGGCAGCCCGCGCGTCATGGGCGGAGAGCTCACTTTCCGCTTCTGAGCGTCGAAAATCGGGAAAAGCAGTTGCGCAGTTCCTGGACGAACAGGCCAGGCTGTTCGAAGGCAGCGAAATGCCCTCCGCGGTCGAGCTTGTTCCAATAAATGAGGTTGCGATAGAACCTCTCAGTCCAACGGCGCGCGGCGGGCACGATCTCCTTCGGAAAGATGCTGCAACCAACCGGCAGGTCCAGGATGGTGGGAGCGAATGCCCTGCGGAAACTCTCCCAATACAATCGTGCCGATGAAGCGCCGGTGCCGGGAAGCCAGTACAACATAATGTTGTCCAGCAAAGCATCGGTCGTAAAGAGGCCATCCGGATCTCCTGCGCAGTCCGACCAGAAATAGAATTTCTCGTAGATCCACGCGGCTTGGGCAATCGGCGAATCGACCAGCCCGTAACCTATCGTCTGCGGACGTGTGGCTTGGACACGGGCATAGGCATTTTCATCTCGATTGTAAAGATCCAGCGCCCTCAAAGCCGCCTGCTCCTCCGCATCGAGCTCGCCGCGTTCAGAGGCGCGCGGGATGACGAGCGGCATATTGAGATGAATTGCCACGAGCTGCGGAGGCGCGAGCTTGGCCATGGCGATGCTTACGGCCGCGCCCCAATCGCCGCCTTGAGCGGCGTAGCGCTCATACCCAAGTCTCGCCATCAGTGTGATCCAAGCCTGCGCGATCCGCTCGACGGTCCAGCCGGGGCTCTGTGGCTTCTGCGAGAAACCATAGCCGGGCAGGCAGGGAATCACGAGGTCAAACGCTATTTGGCCGGGTGCTCCCGTAACCAAGGGCTCGATGACCTTGTGAAATTCGATGATCGAACCCGGCCAGCCGTGGGTCAGCAGCAGCGGTAGCGGTTGAGAGCGCTGCGAACGAACATGAAGGAAGCGTATGAGGAGACCATCTATCTCCGTGGCATAGAGACCGAACTTGTTGAGCATCGCCTCACAGCGGCGCCAATCGTAAGCGCTTGCCCAATGCTGGATGAGGGCGCGCATTCGCGAGATGGGAACGCCTTGCGACCAGTCAGCCGCGGTCTCCGCCTCCGGCCACCTCGTACGTTCAAGGCGATGCTTCAAGGCAGCGAGTTCCTCTTCGGGTACGGAGAGCTGCACCTTTTGAACACTGCTCATCGAGCTATACCTTTGGAACGGCCGCAAAGCCGGTTGCGAACCCTTGGCGAGCCTTGGCTAAAACTCCTGGAATAACATAGCATTGTGAACGCCGTATCGCTTTCTGGCACGTAATTCCGGCTGTATTTCGTGCGTTTCGGCTCTGAACCGCGGGCCGAACGACCGGTCTCAAGGAGCAAGAGGTCAACGGTATAATCGTTGATACTGAAGAGGAATCGGTCTGCGGGCCTGCCACTATCCTTCGTAGAGCTTACGGCGCGTCGATAGCACGCCTCTGACGCCGCACCCGATGGCGTCCGGCTCCAATCGCGATTATCAAGAGGACTTGCGCTAAATGAATCAAAAAGCTGCGCCGCCGGCCGGCGAGCAGACCCTGAGTTCGAAGTACCAGCCTGCCCAGGGCGCCGTCCAGGAGCAGCGTTTGGCCGCGCTGTTACCGGGATCCGAACTGCGCGCTTCGCGCGAAATCGTTGCCGAGAACTCGACTTGGATAAGCCCGCTGCGGGAAGAGATGGCGCGCGTCATCGTCGGTCAGAGGCATCTTGTCGACCGGCTGCTGATCGCATTGCTCACCAACGGTCATGTGCTATTGGAGGGCGTGCCCGGCCTTGCGAAGACCTTGGCCCTGAAGACCTTGGCCAATTGCATATCCGTGCGCTTCAAGCGTCTGCAATTCACGCCGGACATGCTGCCGGCCGACATCGTCGGAACCATGATTTATAACCCCCAGGACGGGGCGTTCCGCACCAAGCATGGGCCGATATTCAGCAATCTGATCCTGGCAGACGAGATCAATCGCGCGCCTGCGAAGGTACAGAGTGCACTCCTCGAGGCCATGCAGGAGCGGCAGGTCACCATTGGCGATGAAACCTATCCGTTGCCGGCGCCTTTTTTGGTTCTTGCGACGCAGAACCCGCTGGAGCAGGAGGGCACCTACCCGCTTCCCGAGGCGCAGATCGATCGGTTCATGATGAAGGTGATCGTCGATTATCCGAGCCGGACCGAGGAGCGGGCGATTCTCGATGCGATGGCGACCACCGAGCCCATGATCGTGCCGCGCGCGGTGGTCAGCGCCTCACAAGTCGTCGATGCTCGCCACGTGGTCAATATGCTGTTCGTCGACGAGAAGGTTCGCGACTACATCGTGGATATCGTGCTTGCGACTCGACCGCCCATCGCGGCAGGGTTGGGTTTGAACGGTTATGTTCAAAACGGCGCTTCGCCGCGGGCGACCATCGCGCTCACGCTGGCTGCTCGCGCCATGGCATTTCTCGGCGGCCGGCACTTCGTCACCCCACAGGACGTCAAGTCGGTTGCGATGGATGTGCTGCGTCATCGGGTGTCGGTGACTTACGAAGCAGAGGCCGAGAACGTCACTTCCGAGAATGTCGTCGAGAAAATCTTGAACACACTGCCGGTGCCCTGAGCGCAGAGAGTCTCCGGATGGCCGACGACAAGAAATCGACCAAGGCGATGCGCAGCAGTATGCGGCAGCTGGAGATCCGTACTCGCCGCATGGTGGATGACAGCATGGCGGGCGCCTATCACTCGGTCTTCAAAGGCCGGGGAATGGATTTCGACGAGGTGCGCGAATACACCCCGGGGGACGAGGTCCGGACGATCGACTGGAACGTCACGGCTCGTGCGGGACGGGCGTTCGTCAAGAAGTTCACGGAGGAGCGTGAGCTCACGATATTTCTGGTGGTGGACATCAGTGCTTCGGGAAATTTCGGATCCGGCGAGATGGCCAAGCGCGATCTGGCCGCGGAAGTGGCCAGCGTGCTGGCCTTCTCGGCGATTCGCAATAGCGACAAGGTCGGTTTGCTCTTATACACGGACCGCATCGAACGATATTTGCCGCCAAAGAAGGGCCGCCGGCACGTACTGCGCGTCGTGAGAGACATCCTCTACCACGAGCCGCAGGGCATCGGTACCGACACCGTCAAGATGCTCGACGTCGTGAATCACGTGCTGCACCGGCGCGCGGTGGTGTTCCTGATATCGGATTTCGAAACGAATGGCGATGCCGATGCCGCGCGCTCCCAGCTACGGCGAGCCGTCCGCCAGACCAATCGTCGACACGACCTGATCGCGGTTCATATCGAAGATCCGCGCGAATTGGAGCTTCCCAACGTCGGAATCATCGCTCTGGAAGACGCGGAGAGCGGCGAAATCATTGAACTCGACACGGCGCGCGCCGCGGTGCGGAAGCGTTTCAATGAGGTTTCCTTGGAGCGGGCGGCGCGCCTGCGGAGCGATCTGCGGTCCGAGGGAGTCGACACCGTACAACTGCGGACGGACATGCCTTACATTCCCCCACTGCAGCGATTCTTCAAGTCGCGCGGCCGGCCACGCGTATGAAGGCGATCGTTTGCAGCCGCCGTGCCGCGCAAGGCTGTTCGTGGCTGGCGTTATTCGCAGGATCCGCCTTGGCCGAATCGGCCGAGGATATCCGCGACATTCGGGGGCCCAAGGCGGTGCCAGGGTCGTGGGTGCTGCCCGCGGTGCTTGGCGGCGCGGTCGTCGTGGCGCTTTGCGCCTATGCCGTCTGGCGTAGACGCCATCGGAGAGTTCGCCGCCGCGATCTCACGATTTCGGAACAAGCTCTCGAGGGTCTGGAGAAAGCCCGGCCTCTGATGCGGCCCGCAACGGCGCGCGAGTTCGGGATCGCCGCCTCTGAGGTGATACGAAACTACATCGAGAAGCGCTTCGAGGTGATTGCGACGCAGCGAACCACGGAGGAGTTTCTGCAGGCTCTGCTGCAGAACTCGAACGAGGCGCTTGCGAGTCACCGAGCGCTGCTCGCGGAATTCTTGCAGCAGTGCGACTTCGTCAAATTCGCCGGGGCCTCATTGGGTGTTGCGGACATGGAAGCGCTTTTCCGAAGCGCCCGCGGCTTCGTGCTCGAGACCGGCGAGCCGCCCGTCGCATGATTCGTTTTCTTCAGCCGGAGTGGTTTTGGGCGTTTGCCGCGCTGCCGCTCGTCGTTCTGTGGAGAGGCCGGCGGGGACCGGTCGCCGCCGTCGAATATTCCGATGTCAGTCTTGCGCGAGATGTTGCGCGCCGGACTCGGAGCCGGATCGGCGGGGTGGTCTGGCTGCTGCCGATCATCGCGGCAGCTCTCATGGTCGTCGGACTGGCCCGGCCGCAGCGCACCCACAGCCGCACCGAAGTCACGGCCAATGGAATAGACATCGTTCTCGGACTGGACGTGTCGGGGTCGATGCAAGCGCTCGATTTCACGGTCGACAACTACCGCGTCAACCGCATCGCGGTGGTGAAGTCGGTCGTCTCGAAGTTCATCGACGAGCGCCCCAATGACCGTATCGGACTCATCGCGTTTGCAGCGGCCCCCTATATCGTAAGTCCGCTCACTCTGGACCACGATTGGCTGCTGCAAAATCTCGAGCGTATCAACGTCGGCATCGGAGATGACGGAACGGCGATTGGCTCAGCCATCGCCGCAGCCGTGAATCATCTGCGCACGACGACGGCGAAATCCAAGGTGGTGATTCTTTTGACGGATGGCGTCAACAACAGCGGGAAAATATCCCCGCTCGCCGCAGCGGAGGCGGCCCGGGCCTTGGGCGTGAAGGTGTACACCATCGGCGTCGGTGTGCGCGGCAAGGCGCCCATTCCCGTCAGGGACGAAGCGGGCAGAATTCACGTGATCATGGCGAATGTCGACGTCGATGAAAAGACACTGCAGGCGGTGGCCGATGAAACCGGCGGCCAGTTCTATCGAGCGACCGACACGAATTCGCTGCAGAAGATTTACGACCAGATCAATCGCTACGAAACGTCCGCGCAGACCATTCAGAAATTCGAGCACGTGGAAGAGCTCTATAAATGGCCCCTGTTCCCGTCGCTGGGCTTTCTTGCACTCGGAGTGCTCTTGCAGCAAACGAGGTTTCGCCGATTACCGTGAGGTTCAGCGATCCATATTGGCTGTTGGCGGGGTCGCTGACGTGCATCGTGCTCGTCGGGGTGTGGCGTCGGTATGACGTTCGCCAGCAGGCGGCGCTCGCCAAATTCATCGCTCCGCATCTGCGGCAGAGGCTAACCGGCTCAGTGTCCGGGGTGCGGCGGTTCGTGCAGCGAGGCTTGTTTTTGACTTCTACCCTATGTCTTTTCGCCGCGCTCGCGGGTCCCCTGATCGGATATCACTGGGAGAAAGTCAGCCGCCGCGGCAACGAGGTAGTTTTCGCAATCGACACATCGCGAAGCATGCTGACTCCCGATGTAAAGCCCAGTCGATTGACGCGTGCGAAGCTGGCGATCGATGACATGGCGAGACAATTGGATGGCGACGGGATCGGCATCGTCGCATTCGCGGGCAGCGCTTTTCTCGTCTGTCCCCTGACGCTCGATTATGGCGCGTTCCACCAGTCGCTGGACGCCGTCGACGTCAACACGATTCCGCGCGGCGGGACCAATATCTCGAGCGCTATTGAAGCCGCGCGCGCAGCGCTGCGCCGTCGGCCTGGAAGCGACAAGATCCTGATATTGGTAACGGACGGCGAGAATCTCGAAGGGGACGCCTTGACCGCGTCCGCAGAGGCGGCGAAGCAGGACGGCCTGAAGATCTACACCGTCGGCGTCGGCACCGCGGAGGGCGATCTCATCCCCTTACCGTTGGATCAGGGGGGCGGCTTCGTGAAGGACGAGACGGGGGCCTTGGTAAAATCTCATCTCGATGAGGGCGGATTGAGGGCTATCGCCTCCGCCACGGGGGGCGCCTACGTGCGGCTCGGCGGCCAGGGAGGGGACTTTGAAGCGTTTTTGGGAACAGTCTTCGGTGCGGTTTCGAAGCACGACTTGCTCTATAGAGAACAGAAGATCTACAACGAGCGCTATCAATGGCCGCTGGCGGCATCCTTGCTGATGCTGTTGGCGAGTTTGGCGGTAGGCACGCGCCGCTCGAGCCGCAGGCGCGTGGCGGCCATGTCTCGCGCGGTCGCCGTATCGGCCGTGATGGGGGTGCTGGCCATTCCGATACGATCCGAGAGCGCCGATCAGGCCGAGACCCCCGGGGGAAGGCTCGATGCCAAGACGCCCCTCGTGGAATACAACGCCGGCACCTCTGCGTATCGAGCGGGTCAGTTTCCTCAGGCTACGCAGGCTTTCCAGAAGTCGATCAAGGTCGCGCCCGCGAGCGATGCAAAGCGTTTGGCCGACCAAGAGGACGCTTATTACGACCTCGGCAATGCGCTGTATCGGGCAGGTCAGCAGTTCGAGAAATCCGCACCGCAGGAGGCCATCGGGAAGTGGACCGAGGCACTCAAGGCATACGATACGGCGCTGCAACTGCGCGGCGATGACGCCGACAGTAAATATAACCGCGATCTCGTCCAGCGGAAGATCGACGCGCTTCGCCAGCCACCCAATCAGGGGGGCGGTGGTGGCGGCGGTGGTGGCGGCGGCCAAGGTCAGGGAAAAGGCCAGGGTCAGGGCAGCGGCAAAGGCCAAGGCGACGGCCGGGGTCAAGGTCAGCCGCCGGGACAGCCTCCGCAACCTCCGCCCCAGGGGCAGCCGCCACAGTCGCCGCCGCAAAACTCGAAGAGCGATTCGCCGCCGGGTCAGCAGGCCAACCTGCCGCCCAACGCCCCTCCGCCAGGCGAGGGTCGACCGTCGCCAAGCGCGGGCGCGGAGGCCGGCGCGGGCGCGGGGGCGGAGGCCGGCGCGGGGGCGGGCGCGGAGGCCGGCGCGGGCGCCGCGCCCGGACAAATGAGCGTCGAGGAAGCACGCGAGCTCTTGGACTCCGCCAAATCGGACGAGCACCACTCGCTCGGTGTACCGTCAGGCCCGCGTGATCCAAACGACGCGCCGGATAAGGCATTCAAGAATTGGTGATGCGAGCCTCGCATATGCACTGGAGCAAGGTGATTGTCGCGATGCTCGGCCTGCTTGCTCCGGCCGCATGCGCGATGGCGCAGGCGGGGCTGGCCTACGAAACGATACAGCCTGAGCACATCAGGCTGGGAGAATCGGCGACGCTGCGGGTCACGAGCCTGGACGGTGATCTGCCAAACGTCCCCTTGCCGGTCGTCTCCGGGCTGTCATTCGAACTCATAGGGCGTGCGCAGGGCCTCGAGTTCGTCAATGGAACTTCGATTCCGTCGACATCCATCCTGATCCGCGTCACGCCGCAGATGGCGGGCATATTCAGCATCCCCGGACTGTCCCCAAAATCAGAGCCGGTCGTACTCGACGTGGTCAGCGCGGATGATGCCAATCCTTCCGCCCTGATCAAGCCCAAGCCGGCGCCCACACCGCCCCTGATGGCCACCGCTCCGCTCCCGAAAGGCGTTCAGCTGAAAGCCGGCGGCGGGGCATTCGTCCAGTTGGTCATTCCAACGCGCGCCGTCTACGTGGGCGAAAGCGTGCCGGTCGATATCGAAGTGGGCGTACGCCCGGGGATCGTTACGTCCTTGAATGGCTTGCCCACGCTCAATGGCGGCGAGTTCACGCTCAACAATCTTTCAAGGCAACCCGAACGCCGCGACAAGGTCATCGACGGCAGTCCCTTCCTCATCATGACATGGCACAGCGTGATCGCGGCGGTCAAACCGGGCGATTTCTCCTTGTCGGTGGACACCCCGCTCAGTGTGAAAATCAATACGCGATCGGCGGAGGATATGGCGTTCGCGGCTTGGTTGGGCGGCCCGTTCTTGCAAAGCATGTACAACGGGATTGCACCCAAGGACGTCACGGTCACGAGCCCCGCATCCGAGCTCAAAGTCTTGCCGCTCCCAACCGAGGGGCGGCCCAAGGACTTCAGCGGCGCCGTCGGCGACTTCCAGGTATCGAGCGACATCTCGTCGGCGCGCGCTGCGGCGGGGGATCCGCTCACTCTTCGACTGCATGTCACCGGGGTCGGCAACTTCGATCGCGTCGACTCGACGATGTTCGATCATCTCGATCATTGGAAGACCTATCCGGCGAAATCGTCCTTTACCGCGAGTGATGCGGTCGGATACAAGGGTGAGAAACTATTCGAACAACCGCTCATCGCGGCACAGCCGGGCGAGCAATCGATCCCCGGGCTCGACTTCAGTTATTTCAGTCCCAGCACGCGACGTTACGAGCGTGTGCGCACGTCCCCGATTAAAGTAGCGATTGCCGCCTCGCTTGCCGATAGCTCACTCAGCGCGCCGGCCGAGGCCCGGAGCCTGAACGGCGCCTCCGCGCGCCAATCTGCTGCGGGATTGCGCCCCGATCACCCGCAACCGCAAAGCTCGGTGAGCAGATTCACACCGCTCTACTTCCAGGCATCGTTTCTGGCTGTTCCGGCAACGCTTGCCTTGATTCTGGCGGGCAGCTGGCTCGCCGTGCGCCCCAATCCTGCACGCGCCGCATCGAAAGCAGCTGAGCGCGCGCTTGTGCAGCTGCGGGCAGCGGCGCGATCGGGTGATGCTTCGTCCTTCTTCGATGGGGCGCGACTGGTGCTCCTGCAAACCTTTGCGGCGCGGTGGCAGATGTCTCCCGATCAGATCACCGTCGCCGAGCTCCGGGGGCGGTTGGGCGCGGCCGGCGAGGACATCGAGCGGCTGTTCGCGATCGCCGACGAGGCGAAGTATTCGGATCACCAGCCGGGCAGCACCGACTATCAGCGCTGGCTCGGACTGGTTCGCGGCCAGCTCGTTGGCGAGAGGGGCTGAATGCGCGCGCCCACGATTGCGATGCTGATCTTAGGTCTCGGGCTGTGGGGCGGGCAGAGTCTTGCGCAGCCGTCGCAGCCGCGGTACTCGGCAGATGGCCTTTACAACTTGGCCAATTCGTACGCGCGTGCCGGCAAGCCGGGATTGGCCGTGCTCAACTATGAGCGTGCCGCACTGCTGGCGCCGAACGATGCGGATATCAACGCAAATCTCGAGTACGTCCGCGCCGGCGCAGGTGTGCGCCCGGAGCCGCGCAATCGTTTTGCGCGCATCGCCGGAGCCGCCGGCCCGACCTTGGCTGCATGGGGCGGGGTTCTCGGAATTGCTCTCGTCGGCGGTGCACTGCTGGCCGGAAGAATCACCCCGCGCTTGCCATGGCTGCGGTTCGGCGGCATTTCGCTCGGCGCCGCACTGATTGCTCTGACCCTGGCAAATGCGATGCTGCTTTGGCCCCGAATGCACGCGGCGGTCATCCTCATCAACCAGACGCCTGCGCGCGTATCCCCGGTGCCCATGGGCGACACGGCATTCGTATTGCCGGAGGCGGAGACTGTCACGGTGACGGCGGAGCACGAGGATTTCATACTGGTTCGCACCCGCGCCGGCCTTTCAGGCTGGGTCGCTCGTGCAAATCTCGGCGCAGTCGTGCCGCAAGCCCGCTAGCGACGCTCCATCGCCATAACGGCCCCGGGCCGGTCGCGGGCCGCAAAATAATAGACCGGGCTCACGAACAGAAGTCCTACGACCCAAGACAAATCGACGCCGCCGACCGCGCGGGCGATCGGGCCCGTGTAGAGATCGGTGGCGATGAACGGAATCTGGACCACAATCCCGAGTGCGTAGCAAACGAGGGCGGGGATGTTGTACTTGCCGTAAATCCCGCCGTCGAACGCAAAGAACGACGGAACATCGTAGTTGCCGAAACGGACGAGATAATAGTCGACGAGATTCACCGCAGTCCAAGGTATCAACAAATACAGGAGCAGCTCGTTGAACTGGCTATAGAGCGTCAGAAAGTTGGATGCACCCTCGATGCCGATCAACAGCGCCGCGAGAAACATGCCTACGGTGATGACGGCGCGCGCGCGCGCGGTGGCCCGCCAGTTCGCGAAGAAGGTCTGCGCCAGCGTGATGATGGCGAGTGAGCCGCCGTAAAAGCAAATTGCGCCGGCGATCGCGACGCCGGGGGCGAACAGCAGCACGATCGCGGTACTCGCACTGCCGGTGAGCCGCGAGAGCGCGGCGACGACGTCGCCGTCGACCACCGCGGGACCGATCAGTGCGCCGAAGATCATCGGCAACACGGCGCCGAGCGTCGTACCCCAGTAGCAGGACCAGAAGGCCTGGCGGGGGCCGGAGTCGGGCGGCAAGTAGCGCGAGTAGTCGGACACGTAGGGCGCATACGCGAGTTGCCAGAGCGCACCCATCGAGACCATGCTGAAGAACCCGACGGCGGAGAAACTGCCTTGGGTCACGAACTCGACCGGCAGCGGATGGATGAAAATGACCCAGACGTAGCATAAGAGCACCGCGCTCCCGGACACGTACGTCATCATGCGCGTGCAAAAATGGATCAGATCGTGGCCGAATATTGCCGCAACCAGGCTGACGAGGCCGATGGCGAGGAGGCCCGCGCGCTCGTCGATGCCGGGCAGGATAGCGTGCAAGGACTGGCCGCCCGTGACCAGAGCGGTTGCGGCATACCCGGCATACATGAAGATCACCAGCGCGACGACGAACGCGGCGCCTTTCGCCCCGAATTGGCCCCGGCTCTGGACCATTTGCGGGACGCCGAGCCGCGGCCCTTGCGCCGCGTGCAACGCCATGAACACCGTGCCGACGAGATTGCCGATGAGGATTGCAGTCACTGCGGAGAGAAACGATTGGTGGAACACCGTCGTGGCAAGCGCGCCGGTGACCACGGTCAACACATTCATGTTGGCCCCGAACCAAAGCGTGAATAGTTGCCGCGCCCGGCCGTGTCGTTGGTCGAGCGGGATCTGGTAGATCGTGTGCTCTTCGACGCGCGTGACCTGGTTCTGACCGGGCGGCCTTTGAGGATTTGCGGGACGGGTCATGCGATGCGAGTTTATGCCATGATTGCGCCCGTGCACACCGCGAAGACAGACCATCCTGATTTTGGCTTGACGGCAGAGCAACGGCGCGAAGCGGTATTCGGACACCGCTATGAGCGTCCCGGGATGAGCGACGGGCGCGGTGAGATCTGGGGATACACGGACGCACTTGCGTATCCGCCCGGGGCGATCGTGCATCTGCACGTCAGCTCCACAATCCCGAGCTGCGAGGTTTCCATCGTCCGCGACGGTGCGAATGCATCCCCGGTGCTGACTCGCAGGCTCACGGGCGCACGGTGGCAGGACACGCCCGATCAGTGTTCCGTCGTCGGTTGCGGCTGGAATCCGTCATTCGAGTTTCGCGTAGGCGAGGATTGGCCATCCGGCGCTTATCGAGTGACCCTGACGGCGCAGAGTCGCGACGGCGCTCCGGTCCGCTCTCACCATCTCTTCATCGTGCGGCCGCGTGCGGGCCGGAAGCCCGAGCGTGTTCTGCAGATCGCCGCCACGGGAAGCTGGACGGCCTACAACACCTGGGGCGGCTCGAACCACTATCAGGGCATCACCGGTCCAAAGCGTAACCAGTACGCGACGACGGTCAGCATCGAGCGCCCCTGGTGCCGGGGCTTCGTCGTCCTGCCCGAGGATGCGCCGCGCGTGCCGCTCGAGATTTCTGTACCGCCCGAGACTGCGCCCCGCTATCCGCATCTCGAATGGGCCTACGCGAACGGCTATTCCAACAAGTACGCGTCGGCCGGATGGGCGAGCTATGACCGGCATTTTTTCCACTGGGCGGAGAGCGCCGGATTTGGCGTCGATCTCGCGAGTCAGCACGAATTGCATTTCGACCCCGGTATCCTCGAGGGCTACGACTGCGTGGTCTGCGTGGGACACGATGAATACTGGACGTGGGAGATGCGCGATGCGATCGATGAGTATGTCGAGCGCGGCGGACGCGTTGCACGATTTGCCGGCAATTTCATGTGGCAGACCCGGCTCGAGAGCGGCGGCCAGCAGCAGGTCTGCTACAAGTATCGAGCACGCGCCGAGGACCCGGTGTTCATGTCCGCGGATCCCTCGCGCACGTCCGGCTCCTGGGAGGCACGGGAGATCGGGCGGCCGGGGGCAGAGACGTTCGGTCTCAATGCGACCAGCGGTCTGTACGCAGGATGGGGGGGCTGTGCGCCCCGCGGCGTTCGCGGCTTCCCGGTATACAGGCCCGAGCACTGGGCATTCGCCGGAACCGGGGTTTATTACGGCGACTTGTTAGGCGCCGACGGCCATGCCTTTGGATATGAGGTCGACGGGTTGGACTATATCATCCGCGGCGGCCTGCCCGAGCCCACCGAGACGAGCGGGGCGCCCGACGGCCTGCAGATTCTCGCGCTTGGTATGTCTTCGCTCAAGGAAGAGCCGATCCATCTCCCCGCCGACGATCGATTCTTATCCGATGACGACGCGAGATTCGTCGCCGAGATTCTGGTGGGCACGGGCGCCGATGCGGCGGTCGACCGGGTGAAGCGGGGCGCCGGCATGATCGTGAACTTCCCGCGCGGCCGCGGCGAAGTGTTTCACGCCGGCAGCTGCGAATGGGTCGCCGCGCTCTCGAGGCGCGACGCCATGGTCGAGCGCGTTACCACGAACGTGCTTTTACGGTACCTGGCCCGCTGAAGATCCGGGGCGCCTGAGCTATCGGCTTTCCGTGCCCTTCAGTTGAGCAGACCGAATACCGCAACTCCGGAGGGAGTTCCGACGTAAACCTTGCCGTTGGCAATGGCGGGCGTCATGTATTTGTTGCCGGCGCCGAAATGATCGCGGCCACTCGCCGCCTGGTTGCTGTTGTACAGCTCGGTCGCGAGATTGCCTGCCGTGAACGCGTGCAGCACGGCGGGCGTCGAGTTCTCGACGGCCCAGACGATGCCGTTGCTCGAGCCGTTGGCCGACACCGCCGGCGCCGTGCCGGGGTAGCCGAAGCTCATGCTCGTTTGCGATGCCGGCGTCGTGCCAAGCATCGCGTGCTGAAGAGCGAATGCCTTCAAAGTGCCGCCGACATCGCCGTAATAGACGGTTCCCTGAAAATAGGCCGGGGTCGCCCAGACGCCGCCCGGTAGAGCTCCGGGCATGTCCTCCCAAATCGCGTTATTCGACATGGAGAACTTGCCCATATTGGCTCGGTTGATGACGTACAGGTGTCCGTCCTTGCCGGCACCCACCGCCAGTTGCCGCACGACGCCCATGGAGTCCGTCTGATCCGGCAGCAGCATCAGCCCGCCCGATCCCAAGTCGACATCATTGCTTGATTCATTGACCGTGTTGTCCATGTCGAAGTAGTCCGTCACTTGCAGCGGGGCGGCACTCGATAGCTTGATGAATGCATTCCCGTAGTCGCCCTGTAACGGAAAGCCGCCTGCGTCGAGGGTCGTATCGAAGGTGCCGTTCGCAACCAGCGCGTAGATGTTTCCTGTGCTGTCGGCAGCCATACCGCCGCCGGCACTCCAGAGGGCGCCGTCGGAGCCGTTCGGCGTGACGTTCAGCACCTGAGTCTGTGCCAGCGTCGATTGATCGTAGCCGATGATCCAACCCTGATAGGGGCCGTCGTCGCAATGCGAGGCCCACGCGGTATAGAGCGTTCCGTTCACGAGCAAAAGACCGGCGCGCTCTTTGTATTGTTTGGGATCGAACGATGTGGTGCCACCGCTATTATTCCCCGTGCCGGGATATGTCGCCTGAATCACCACGGGGCTGTTCGGCAGCTCGGCCAAGGTAACCAGGTCGAGCGCATGCAGCCGCTGGTGGTAATCACCACTCGCATCTTTCGACATGGCCACGACGTATATCGTCCCATGGGCTCCGGCGCTGCGGTCGATGACGGGCGTCGATGTGATGCCGATTTGCGGGGTCACTTGACTGCATCCGCGCGTATCGCTCGGCGTTTCCCCGGACCCGAGCACACTCACGTGGCCGAGAGCCGCACCGCTGTCCGCATCGTATGAATAGACCGAGTCGTTCTCGGTGACGATATAGGCCACGTTGTGCGTTGTACCGCTCACGCTCAAAGCCGAGGCAATCAGCGGCTGGCCGTCGACGAGTCCATCGGCCGGGAGCACACGCAACAATCCGAACTTCGTCGAGTTGACGGTGGTAGGCGTGAGGGTGGTCTCTGTGAGATTCTGACCCGAGCGCGAGTTGTCATTGTGGTAGGTGAGCACATCCGTCGTACTCGTTGCCGCGGTAACAGTCAGCGTAGCGGCAGCGCTCGTGATCGTGCTGACGGAGTTGGTTATCGTCACCTTGAAGGTCGCGCCATTGTCGGTGCTTGCAGCCGCCGGGGTGGTGTAGCTGCTGGCCGTCGCTCCCGCGATCGCGGTCCCGTTCTTGAGCCACTGATACATGAGGGGCGCCGTACCGGTGGCGACCACAGTGAAGGTGGCCGATTGACCGACCGCAACACTTTGGCTCGCAGGCTGTGTCACGATCGCGGGCGCAACGGGGGCCGCGTTCACAGTGAGTGTCACGGCGGCACTGGTGATGGACCCTGCAGAATTGGTGACCGTCACCTGGAAGGTTGCACCGTTGTCGGTGCTCGCAGCCGCCGGGGTCGTGTAGCTGCTGGCCGTCGCGCCGGTGATCGCGGTTCCTTTCCTTTGCCACTGATAAGCGAGCGGCGCGGTGCCCGTTGCGATCACACTGAAGGTTGCGGTCTCTCCGACGCTGACACTCTGCGAGGTCGGTTGCGTCGTGATTTTGGGCGCCTGCGGCGCGTCGCCGGAGGAATTCCCGTTATCGGACGAGCCACAGGCTCCGAGAAGAAGCAAGGCCGCGAGGCTGAGAGATTTCCGCATCGAAATCAATGAAGACTCCATCCCGGAGGTATCGGAGCCACGAATGTAGAGGCCCTCCAGGTACGCTGGCTAGTGTCGCAGATTGGGTGCAATCTATCCGGTGACATAATGCGAACTGCTCGCGGTTTGCACCTTTTGAGGGGAATGGATGATATGAAATATCTCTCGGTTGCCGACGCACGAAAGCTGCCGGGTCTGCGCTTGGTACTGACCGCGAACATGCCGGGTCCGTGGGGCGAGGCGGCCAAGGCTGTGCTGTCCGCGCGGCGCGTGAGTTACATCCCGGTTGCGCAAGCGGTCATGGAGTCGAACGAGGAACTCTATGCCTGGACGGGGATGCGTAATGCGCCGGTCGCCGTGTTCGACGAGGAGCCGGCGCAGAGCACGTGGCTCGATATATTGTTGCTGGCAGAACGCCTCGGATCGGGTCCATCCCTGCTCCCCAGTGATCCGCTCGATCGCGCCCTGGTGCTCGGCCTATCCACCGAAATCTGCGGATCCGACGGCTTCGGCTGGTCGCGGCGGCTCGAATTGATGGGGCGGCCTTCCACGCAGAGCCCGCCCACTGCCGGCTCCTTCGATATGGCCAGAATGATCCGCTCTTACGGAGTGAGGCCCGAAGCCATTGCGCGGGCGCCCGGGCGAATGGCCTCCATCATGAATGGCCTGACGACTCAGCTTCGCCGCCAGCGCGCCGCCGGCTCCGAATATTTGGTAGGTGACCAGCTCACGGCCTGCGACCTCCATTGGGCGACCTTCTCGCTGTTCGTCTTGCCGCTCGCGGAGGCGGACTGTCCGATGCCGGACTTCATGCGTGCCAACTATAGCCACCTGACACCCGAGCTCGAGGCGGCACTCGATCCGGCGCTCATTCGCCATCGCGATTTCGTTTTCCGACAGCACATCAGCCTGCCCCTGGACTTCTGATCTCAATGACCGGCCGAACTCGTGGGTGCCAGTTCCGTTCTGCTGCTGGACGACGTTCTCAACCGCAACTGCTTCAGCTCCGTGGCCATGGCGGCCATCTCTTGCGGACTCACGGAGGGATCGTGTTTGCTCTCACCGCACAGCCAGGCGCGAATTTCTTCCAAACGTTGATCTGATAGGTTCATCTGAATCCCTCAATGTCGGGTGGGACCATTCGGTCTGATTCGGCCGTCGATTATTTTCCATCATAGAGCCGACGCGCTGTCTGTGCTACCGATGGCGGTCCAGGGCGGTGCGTATCGCGGGTGTCGGTATATAGTGCAGGGGCACAGCCTATGACCCAAGAAACCTCGCATCACTCGTCCATTTTGCGTATCGGCACGTGGCGGGTCGATCCCGCTCTCTGCGAGATATCGAAGGACGGCAATACGCTCAAGCTCGAGCCCCGCGAGATGCAGCTTCTCATGTATCTCGCAGCGCGTCCCGGCCGGGTCGTCAGCGTGGAGCAGCTGCTCGAGCACGTCTGGAGCGGGGTAGTGGTGACGTCGAGCTCGGTCTACCAAGCCGTCGCATCCCTCAGACGCCTGCTCGGCGACGATACCCGCGAGCCGACGTACATCGCGAATGTGCCGCGCCGCGGATATCGACTGGTGGCGCCCGTAACGGAATGGGTCGATGCACCCGATGGCGTCGCCGAGCAGGTACCGCCGCCGGCCGTTGCGCCGGACGGCGTGACGGCTCCCCGCGCGGTGGCCGGGACGGGCGCGGCGGGCGGCCCGCGCGCGAGGCGCGCCGCCGTCGTCCTCTCAGTCGTGCTGCTCGCCGCGCTCGGCTACATCGCTCTCGATAAGCTCTGGCTGGCGAGGAGTCCGGCGGCCGACAAATCGATCGCGATCCTGCCGTTCGTCGACATGAGCGAGCGGCACGATCAGGAGTACTTCGCCGACGGCATGTCGGAGGAGCTTCTCGATCTCGTCGCACAGGTGCCGGATCTGAAAGTGCCGGCCCGGACGTCCTGCTTTTACTTCAAGAACAGGCAGGCCACGGTCAGTGAGATCGCGAAGGCCTTGGGGGTCGCCCACGTGCTCGAGGGCAGCGTGCGCAAGTCCGGCAACACCATGCGGGTGACCGTGCAGTTGATCCGCGCGGACAACGGCTATCACCTCTGGTCACACACGTACGACCGGGATCTCAGCGACATTTTCAAGGTGCAGGACGAGATCGCTGCCGCCGTCGTCGAGGCGCTCAAGGTGAAGCTCGCGCCGGCGCAGCTCGTTTCGTCGCATCGTACTGCGAACACGGAGGCTTACCTGCAGTTCCTGCTCGGCCGGCAATTCTGGAATCGCGGAACCCTGGACGGTTTTCGCCGCTCGGTCGAGGCTTATGGCAAGGCGGTCACGCTCGATCCGCGCTATGCCGCCGCCTATGCGCGGCTTGCGCTGTCGGAGGCCTACCTTGCGGACGATACCGGCGATGCGGCCGGCATGGAGCGATCGAAGGCGGCGGCGGAAAAGGCCATTGCGTTGGCGCCGGATGAGGCCGACGGCTATGCGGCGCGAGCGGATCTGCGTGCCTCATTCATCTGGGACTGGACCGGCGCGCAGGCCGATCTGGCGAAAGCGCTGGCAATCGATCCGTCAGATAGCGAGGTGCAGCACCGCTATGCGTTTCTGCTGGCCAACCTCGGCCGGCTGCCGGAGGCGATCGCGGCGCAAAGGAAGGCGATCGAGCTCGATCCTCTGTCGAGCCACGCGTGGGAGAATCTCGGCCGATATCAAATGTTCAACAAGGATTTCACCGGCGCCGATGAGGCAATGCGTCACGCGCTCGAAATCCAACCCGATTCTCCCTTCGGGCTGCACCATCTCGGCGCGTTGCAATTGCTCGAAGGGAACGCGGCGCAGGCGCTCGCGACGTTCCGCAAGGTCGACGATGAGGCGTTTCGCCTGTACGGCACATCGATGGCGGAGTACACGCTCGGCCATGCGACGGAATCACGGCAGGCGCTCGATGAGCTGACCGCGAAGCACGAGCAGGAAGCGGCCTATCAGATCGCCGAGGCGCATGCGTGGCGGGGCGAAAAGGACGAGGCCTTCGAGTGGCTGGACCGGGCTTACCAGCAGCGCGACGGGGGACTGAGCGACATCAAGGTCAACTTGCTGATCGCGAGCCTGCACGGCGATCCGCGCTTCCAGGCGCTCGTTCAGAAAATGAACCTGCCGGAGTGAGACTGCAGGCAGCGCTCCGAGACGCCGCCGCCCCTCCGTCCTCTGCCCCAAATTGGTGCTCCGGAATCCCCGCGTGGGGCCCGACATGACGCTTCTCGGCGTCATGTCTTGCGGCTGCAATGATGCGGCGCTAACATTTCGGCCCGTTTTCATGGGCTTATTTGATCTAGCCTCTGACTACTTGACAATAACCCACTGATTCTGAACACATTTGGATCACGGTTCAGGTATCATGCGGATCCGTTTTTAGCGATCAGTTAGCAAGGAGAAGTGGATGATCGGGCATAAGAACGTCACGACGAACCGGCTGTGGCTGCGCGATGACCTGAATGACGCGCTGGACCGGCTCGATGAGCAGCGCAAGCTCATGGAATTTTTCGATTCCACACCGAATGGCTCGGCCATCGAGCAGTATCTCAAGGGCGATCGCAGCCCCAAGCATCACGAGCCGGACTACGGCTTCTTTTATGATCCTGCCACTCAGAAAGCGGATTACCTGGCCGTGTGGGCGGGAATGGAGAAGTATCCGACCGTGATTCGCCATACGGTGGAAAATTTGACGCCGGATGAGGCGAAGAAAATCGATCAGCTGACCGCGAGCACCTCGCGCTGCAGCCCGGCGCAATTCGGGTGGGCCGTCGCGGAGCTCGAGATCGCGCGGCAAGCGGCCTCGGCCGAGTAAGCCTCTAGGTTTGATCCATTGCCACGAGCGCGGTGGGCGCCACGCGCCCATCCGCGACTCGGACCCCGTCGGCCCGCAGACGTCGCGCTTGCTCTCGATGCGCACGCGATGTTTTCGGAAAGACGATGCGACCACCTGCTCCGACCACCCGATGCCAGGGCAACTGCAGCGCGCAAGGCGCGGTTTTCAACGCAAAACCGACGAGCCGTGCCCGTCCCGGCAGGCCCGCGGCGCGTGCGACACTGCCATAGGTGCATGCTCCGCCGCGAGGGATGATCGACACCACGTCCCAGATCAACTGCAAGGCGGGATCGGGCGTCTGTCGCGGCCTGCCCGCGCGCTTCGCGCCTCCGTGGAGAAATAGATCCGCGCCTCGCTGTCGTGTCGCCCGGGCCATTATCTTTAGACTGACACGAACGCTCATCGGCGTCATCGGCGCTCGGGGACGAATCCGTCAGCCGTAGGGACGAGCTCGGCCGGTGGCCGGCGCGCGCGAGCGGACCGCGCTGTTACGGTCGCCGGCATGAAGCTCGCCGATCGAATCGCACAATGCCGCGCACCCTTCGTCGTTAGCTGCGGCCCGAGCGGCCGCACGCGCGTGCTCAATAATGCCGCTGAGTGCGCGCAGGCGGTGAGCAGCGCCCCGATCCGCTTCGTTCTGAGCGACGATTTGACCCGTCTCTGTACCGCTCTTGCGTATTCGAAGGGGTCGAGGACCGTTGCCTGTGCCGATCTGATACGGATTCCTGCGGAGGCGGTGTGGATCGAATGGGCCTGCCGCCCCTGGCAGAACGAGCTCTCCCTGCACGCAGTCTCGGTCGACGACCCCGCGTACTCGCCGGGTCATCGCCGCGGCGCCTTACTGCAGGGCTCGAAGGATGGCCGTCGTGGGACGTTGCGAACATTCTGGTCGGGCGAGACGGAGGGGGACGTCTTGGCGAGCAGCATCGAGGCTTATTTCGATCTCGACACACCGGACGGAGAGGAGCCTGAGCCGCCGGCGGCCCGAGACGCCTCGGTCTTTCGGGTCTACGATCCGGCGCACGGAGCGGCCGACATCCTGCGCCGTTGTTTTCGCTTTCACTACGAGCCATCGTGGCGGGAATACTACCGCGACGCCGACCTGAATCCCGATCAGCGCGGCGCGCTCTGGCGGCACGCACTCGGCACGATTGCGCTGGATATCCCCGTGTTGCTCGCGTTCTGTTTGCTGCTGAACACGCGCGCCGGGTTACCGCAGTCGCCGCAGACTTTCGAGCGGCTGAATCGCTCGCGGCTCAAGGCGGGCAAGGCGCCGCTCCTGGCGCACGTCGATGTGCGAGCCCCGCTGCTGCCCGATTACCGCGCGCGCGAGGGCGCGGAAGCTGCCTGCGGGCGGCGCGGACCGCGACTACACCACGTGCGAGGGCATCTCGTGCGGCGCGGGGCCGAGCTCTTTTGGCGCGTCCCGCACTTGCGCGGCGATGCGCGGCTCGGTGCCGTGCGCACGCGCACGGTGACCTGGACGTTCGGCGGACACTAGCCCTTTCTGGGATAGGGCGTACCGTCCTTGCGCGCGTATCCCTCCGGCGAGAAGAGCATGTCGATGTCCGGATATTCGCCCGTGTCCAGAGCCTCCTTGCGCGATCCCACCTCGAGGAGCAGGGCATCAGTCGGGGATCGGTTTTGCAGATGATGGCCGTCCTTGACGCCTGCCTTGAACCCCGCACAGTCTCCCGCCCGCAGAGTCTCCTCGCCCGCATCGGTGACGAGCACCACTTCGCCCTCGAGGATGTAAACGAACTCATCCTCCGCCGAGTGCCAGTGGCGCTGGCTGGACCAGGTCCCCGGCGGCAAGCGCAGGAGATTGACGCCGAAATCCGTGAGGCCGGCCACATCGCCGAGCCGACGGCGCACACGCGCGGCGCACGGCGCACCGTAGGGCGTCGGGTAGCCCGAGCCCACGGACGCCTCGGTTCCTTTCAAATCGATGCGCTTTCCCATAGTGCCCTCGCATGTTTGCCGCAGCCGGCCCGATTCGCGCTACGCTAGCAGCGGCGCAGCGCATTGAACAGTGGGGACAAGCATGGGATATGTGGACAGTAACCTGTTGCCGAACGAGCACGTTACTTACCGCGCGCGGCTGCATCGGATCATTTATCTGCTTCCGGCTTGCGTGCTCATCGTCGCACTCCTCGTGGCATTCGCCAGCGGAAGCTGGATCGCCGGCGGCGTATTGGGATTGATCGGCCTGCTGATGCTGGTGCCGCCATGGATCCGGTCGATCAGCTCCGAGTTCGCCGTCACGAACAAGCGAGTGCTCGTCAAGGTCGGGCTCATCCGCCGTCATTCCCTCGAGCTCCTGCTGCAGAAAGTGGAGGGCATCGGCGTCGACCAGGGAATCCTCGGACGCATCTTGGGGTACGGGACCATCACGGTGTCCGGTACCGGCGGCACTCGCGAGGCGTTTCGGATGATCGCGGATCCCCTGGAGTTTCGGCGCCAGGTGCAGGCGAGCCTCGCTACCTGATCGAGCCCGGTGCAGCGCGAAAGGGGCGTCGGCTTGCAGCGCGACGCCCGGATTCTCATCCTTCGTTATCGAACGGCCGGCAACGCGCTCGCGATCGTCTTGGCAGCCGCGCTGCAGAACGCATGTCCCCAACCACTCGCGCTGACGCCGAGCTCGAGCCCGGCGGCAGGAGTGATGTCGTAGACGATATTGTCCGGGCGCGACGGATCGCCGCTCACGCCTGCCGGCACGAAATCGAGCACCAGATGATGCCGTGTCCGCCAGGCGATGTTGTGGTCGGCGCAGGAAGAATCGCCGCTCACGCCGACGGCGCCGATGAGCTCGTGTTTGGCGTTGTACAGCGCGAGGCCCCCGCCGAATACGTTGACCCCGCCGATTTTGCCGCCCGTCATCGGATCGTCCGACTGGCCGTAATTCTTGGACTCGCCGCGATAGGCCACTCGGGTATTCACCGGATTGCTCGCCTGCAACCCGAATAGGCTCCCGCCGGGCTGCGTGGCACTGTACAGGTTGGCGGTCGACAGGGCGAGCTGCGGCAAGCTGAACGCGTTGGCCGTGTTCGCCTTTTGTGCGGAGATCACCCGGCTTCCCGGCCACTGCGAGCCGCGGTTGCCGCCCGTGAACGCTACCGCGCACACCACGCCGTCGCGGTTCACTATCGTGCCCCACATGTCGAGATTGAATCCGCCGTTCGATTGATCGCGCGCCGCGGACAAGGCTGCGTGCAGCGCGGCGTGAGAGGGCAGATTGGCGCATTCCGCCGCCTCATCGCCCTGCCACTCCTGCGCGCCGGCGTTGCCGATCCCGAGACAGGCCGCGGCGCTGATCGTCAGCGCGGCAGCCGCTATGCGCATCACTTTCGTCATGATTGACTCCTTCAAGCTGGTTATTGGTCGTTATGGTAAATGCGTCAATTGCACGCACGCTCCCGCCTGCGCGAGGGCGCAGAAGGGCGGTTATCGGATCTCATCCAGAATTCTTATCGTGTGTGCTGAGTGGCCGCATGTCAAACGTGCGCAGGGTGCCGGTGATGCCATTCGGTCGCCGATTCGTAAGCAAGGGCGACTGCGAGGGCGCGGCGCTCCTGCCAAGGTGCCGCGGCGATTTGCAATCCGATCGGCAGGTCCTCATCGGTCCTGCCGCACGGAACGCTGACGGTGGGAATGCCGAAGGCATTGAACGGCCGCGTGTTGCGCAACATCGAGGAGGCCTCCCAGGCAAGCACTTCGTCGAAGGTCTGCGGATAGTCGATGAGCCGCGGTGCCGGCACGGATACGGTGGGAGTGGCCAGTATGTCGACTTGCGCGAAGAGATCCGTGATGCCTCGACGCAGCTCCGCCAGGCGGAGACGCGCAGCCATGTAGGCGGTTGCGTCCACCGACGCGCCGCGACGGAGCTTGGCGAGCGTTTCCGGAAGATAGCGCTCGGGTGTCTTGGCGATGAGCTCGGCATGAGATGCGTAGGCCTCGGCTTGGAATACGGTGCGGTCGGCGCTCACCTCGAGTGAGACGTCCTCGATGCGCGCTCCGAGATCGGACAATACCGCGAGCGCCTTCTCGACGGCGCGTTGCACGGCCGGATGCAGGCCCTCGTAGAAGAACGCGCGCGGCACGCCGATGCGCACGCGCGCCGGAGAGCTCGGCCAGGGGTGCAGTTTCAAGGGGCGGCGTTCGCTCGACAGGTCGCGCGGCTCGTAACCGGCAATCGCCTCGAGCACCGTCGCGCAATCCTCGACCCCGCGCGTCAGCGGGCCGACGTGATCGAGCGAGGGGGCGAGCGGGAGCACTCCGAGATTGCTGACGCGACCGTAGCTCGCCTTCAGCCCGACGGCGCCGCAGAGAGCCGCGGGCTGGCGAACGGAGCCGCCCGTATCCGTACCGAGTGCCGCGAAACAAAGACCGGCGGCCACCGCGGCCGCCGAGCCGCCCGATGAGCCGCCGGCGATGCGGCTCGTGTCCCAAGGGTTTCGTACCGGACCGAAATGGCTCGGCACCGAGCTTCCGCCGATGGCGAACTCCTGCATGTTGAGCTTGCCGAGCAGAATCGCGCCTGCGCTTCTCAAGCGTGCGACCACGGCGGCGTCCTCCCCGGGGATGCGATCAAGGTACACGGCGGAAGCGGCCGTGGTGCGCACGCCTCTCGTGTCGATCATGTCCTTGACCGCCACCGGTATGCCGTGAAGCGGACCTCGCCACTCGCCGCGCTGCATTTCCGCTTCCGCGACCTGCGCTTCCCGCAAGGCGGACTCGGCCGTCACCGTGACGAAGGCGTTGAGCACGGAATTCTGCGACTCGATGCGGCCGAGGCAGGCGCGCACGAGCTCGACCGGCGAGACTCTTCGCGCTCTAAGCAACGCTGCCGCAGCCGCGAGACTCGAGAATGCCAGCTCGTCCGATGCCGCCGCGGGCCGGGCGGATTCTCGAAGGCGCATTGTTGACCTGTAACTGAGGGTTCCGGCTCAGAGCCGGTTCGAGACATTAGCAAAAGGGCTGCGCAGCTGCACGGTCCCGCCGGGAGCGCGTTCCTGCCGAAAACGTGGTCCTGCCGAAAACGTGCGGGCCGTCGTCGATGGCACCGTGCTCGAGGTTAGAATGGGTCGAAATGAGCCGCTTGAAGCGCATTCTCGAGGCGGGGCAGTTCGCCGTAACCGCGGAAATCACGCCGCCCGCCTCGAGCGATCTCGCCGAATTGCTCGCCAAGGCCGCGCCGCTCAAGGGGCTCGCCGACGCGGTCAACGTGACCGACGGCGCGGGCGCGCGCCCCCACCTCGAATCGACGGTGGCCGCGAGCGTGCTCCTCGAGAACGATATCGAGCCCATCCTGCAACTCACCTGCCGCGATCGCAATCGCATCGCCCTGCAGAGCCAGCTGCTCGGAGCCGCAGCGCTCGGCATCGAGAATCTCCTGGTGCTCAAGGGAGACGATCCGACCAAGGGCGATCAACCGGAAGCCAAGGCGGTCTTCGATCTGGACTCTGCGGGCCTCACGGCGACCGCGGTCGCCATGCGCGATCACGGCCGCCTGCCTCACGGCCGCGCGGTCGGCGGCGGCGCCCATTTCTTCGTTGGCGTCGCGGACGCGCCGATCGATCCGCCGCCCGGCTGGATACCTGTGGGCTTGATCAAGAAGGTCGAGTCAGGCGCGCAGTTCGCACAGACGCAATTTTGCATGGACGCGGACATTGTGCGGCGCTATGCCGCGCGCCTCGCCGACTCGGGACTTGCAGGAAAGCTGCATCTGCTGGTGGGGGTCGCGCCGCTGGCCTCTGCGAAGTCGGCGCGCTGGATCAAGAGCCACCTGGCCGGATCCATCATTCCGGACCAATTTGTCGATCGGCTGGATCGGGCGAGTGATCCCGCGGCGGAGGGGCGTGCGATCTGCATCGATCTCGTCAAGCAGCTGCGCGAGATTGCCGGCGTCGGAGGCGCTCACATCATGTCGCCGCTCAACCCGGCGGCTATCGTCGAGGTGATCGAGGCACTGCGCGCCGCGCTTTGAAAGCAGCCGCCCGCGGATCTACGCGCCTCGGAGAAGCCGTTCGAGCAGGCGCGCAGCGTGCAAGGCCTCGCGGCCCATCCCGTCACGGATCTGCTGCCGGCAGCTCGTGCCGTCGGCGACCACGATGGCTTCGGGCACGGCGCGCAGCGCCGGAAAGAGCTTGAGCTCGGCCATTTTCATCGAGATCTCGTGATGTTCGGTCTCGTAGCCGAAGCTGCCCGCCATGCCGCAGCAGGAGGAGTCGATGAGCTGGGGCTGCGATCCGGGAATGAGGCGCAGCACCTCGAGGATCGCGTCCACGGCGCCGAATGCTTTCTGGTGGCAGTGACCGTGCAATACGATGGGCGCGCTCACGGGCTCGAGGGCGAGGCTCATCCGTCCCGCGCGCACTTCGCGAGCGAGGAACTCCTCGAACAGCCACGCATTCGAGGCGATGAGCTCGGCAGGTTCGCCGAGGTGCATCACCCGCCATTCGTCGCGCAACGTCAACAGGCACGAGGGCTCCAATCCGATGATGGGCAAGCGCAGTCGCGCGAAGTCTTCGAGCGCGCCGAGGAGCTCGGCCGCTTTGCCCCGGGCGCGCTCGAACATGCCGCCGCTCAAATAGGTCCGTCCGCAGCAGTAGGGACGGCCGCGTTTCTCGAGCGCATGCACGAGATAGCCGCCCGCTTGCAGCACGCGAGCTGCCGCGACCGCATTCTCGGGCTCGAAGGTGCCGTTGAAGGTGTCGACGAGGAGCACCGCGGCCTTGCTGCCCGCGGCCCCTGCCTCGAGCACCTGTGCGCGGCTCGCCCAAGGGGTCTCGCCGCGCGCGCGCGAGAACGGGTCCGGCCGCCAGCGCGGCAGCGCGCGCGCCGCGGACAAGCCCAGCAGCCGCTCGCCGAGCCACCGCCCGCCGGGCAGCCGGTCCCGGCTATTGGCAAGCCAGGGCACTCGGCTCAGGATCGGGGCGTAGTCCGGCAGCCCGGCGAAAAGGCGATCGCGCACGGTATGGCCGTGCCGCGCCTTGTAGTGCGCGAGGAACTCGATCTTCATCCTCGCCATGTCGACGCCGGTCGGACATTCGCGCTTGCATCCCTTGCAGCCGACGCACAGATCGAGTGCCGCGCGCACCGCGGGTCCCGTGAACGCATCCTTCCCGAGTTGACCGGAAAGCGCCAATCGCAGGGTGTTGGCGCGCCCGCGCGTCGCATGCTGCTCGTCCCGGGTGGCCCGAAAGCTCGGGCACATGGTGCCTGCATCGAACTGCCGGCACTGGCCGTTGTTGTTGCACATCTCGACGGCTTTGGCGAAGCCGCCGGTGTTGTCGCGGCCGCTGCCGGGCGGTGAGATTTTCCCGGTCAGCGGATCGTTCTGCACGTTCCAGGCTGACCAATCGAGCACGGGTGCGAGCGGCGCCGTGCGGTAAGGGTGCGGCGCCGAGGGCGGCGCGAATCGGAACAGCGCCGTATTCTCCATTCTCGGCGGATCGATGATCTTCCCCGGATTAAAGAGGCCGATCGGATCGAGCTCCTGCTTGATGGCGCGGAATGCCTGGTAGATCTCTCCGCCGAATTGCCATTCGATCCATTCGCCGCGGCACAGGCCATCGCCGTGCTCGCCGCTGTAGGCGCCGCGGTACCGCCGCACCAGCGCCGCCGCCTCTTCGGCGATGGCACGCATGCTGCTCGCTCCGCCCGCCGGCCCATCGCGGCGCATGTCGAGAATCGGCCGCACGTGCAGCGTTCCCACGGAGGCATGTGCGTACCACGTGCCGTGCGTTCCGTGCTTGGCGAATATTTCCGTGAGCGCGTCGGTATAGTCCGCGAGGTGCGCGAGCGGCACGGCGCAATCCTCGATGAAGCTCACCGGCTTGCCGTCGCCCCTCAGGCTCATCATGATGTTGAGGCCCGCCTTGCGCACCTCCCACAGATTCTTCTGCGCGGTCGCATCGACCATCTCGACCACGCTTCCCGGTGCGCCGAGATCGCCCATCATCTCGGTGAGCCGCCGCAGCTTCGCCTGCAGCGGCGCGAGCTCCTCGCCGCTGAATTCGACCAGCAGGATCGCCGCGGGACGTCCGATCAGAGCCCGCTCGAGCATGGGACGGTAGCTCGGACTATCGAGACCCAAGTCGATCATGATGCGGTCGATCAGCTCGATGGCGCTCGGCCCGAGGCCGACCAGATGCTGGGGCGCCAGCATTGCGGCGCGAAAGGACGGGAAATTGACGACGCCGAGCACCCGATGCCGAGGCTTGGGAGCGAGCTTGAGCCGTAGTGCGCGGGTGAGCCCGAGCGTCCCCTCGGAGCCCACCAACAGGTGCGAGAGGTTCACGCCGCCGTCGGCCGTGTAAGGCCGCTCGCTCTGGTGATCGAAGATGTCCAAGTTGTAGCCGCCGACACGGCGCATCACCTTGGGCCAGCGATCGGCGATCGCTTGACGGTGAGTGGCGGCGAGTTCGCGCACGAAGGCGGCGATCCTCGCGGCGCGACCGTGGAGCGACTCTACCGGACCGAGCTCGACCCGCGTGCCGTCCGACAACCACACATCGAGACCGAGCACGTTGTGCACCATGTTGCCGTAGGCGATGGAACGCGAGCCGCACGAATTGTTGCCCGCCATTCCGCCGAGCGTGGCCTGTGCGCTGGTGGAGATGTCCACGGGGAACCACAATCCATGCGGACTCAAGGCTGCGTTCAGGTCGTCGAGAACGATTCCCGGCTCGACCACGGCGATGCCACGGACAGGGTCCACCTCGAGCACTCGCCGCAAGTGCTTGCTGTTGTCGATGACGAGCGCCGCACCGACGGTCTGCCCACACTGGCTGGTGCCGCCGCCGCGGGCGAGCACGGGCACGCGCAGGTCGCGTGCGACGTCGATGGCCGTCGCCACATCGCCTTCGTCGAGTGGAACGAAGACGCCCACGGGCAGGATCTGGTAGATCGATGCATCGGTCGCATAGCGTCCGCGCGCAGCGGCATCGAAGAGCACCTCGCCGCGAGTCTCGCGGCGCAGGCGCCGTTCGAGCTGCCGGCAGACGTCGGGCGGCGGCGGCAGCGTGCCGCCGGCCGGCGACGCCCGCGCATTCACGGGATCATCCAGGTGAAGACGTATTGCTGTAGAACCACGAGTACCCCGAGGAGAATGGTCAGGATGACGCTGTGGATGAACGTGCGCGCGAGCACGCGGCCTTCCTGGCCCTGTAGATGCGTGACTGACGCGCCGGTCGCAATGTTCTGGGGCGAGATCATTTTACCCATGACGCCGCCCGAGGAGTTCGTGGCGGCGATGAGCACGGGATTCAAGCCCAGCTTATTGGCGGCGACCACCTGCAGGTTGCCGAAGAGAGCATTGCCGGAGGTGTCGCTGCCGGACAGAAACACCGCGATCCATCCGAGGAACGCCGAGAGCATGGGAAAGAACACCCCCGCCGATGCGACGCCGAGACCCAAGGTGTAATTCATCCCGGAATAGTTCATGAGATAGGCGAGGCCGACGATGAGGGTTACCGTGAGGATGGCGAAGCGGAGCTGGCGCCACGTCGTCGCCACGGCGCCCAGGAATCGCGCCGGCCCGACTCCCACGCACGCCGCAGTGATGATCGCCGCCACCAGGATGGCCGTACCCGTGCCCAGCGGCTGAAATGCCCAGTTGGCCGCATAGTTTTTCTTGTACAGCGTGATGAACACCTGATTGTGCAAGCCCGGCCAGTGAATGGTCTGCTGCGCGAGGGTCGCGATCTTCAGGTGAGTCCACGCGATCACCACCACCGACACGATGACCCAGGGCAACCACCCCTGCCAGGCGGCCACCGGGCGGCGCGGGCTCGCGACGGCCGCGTCAGGCGCCGGCGCCGCAGCGGCGGCGCCGCGATCGACGGCATAGACCGGGTCGGCGGCGGGCGACCAGACCCTCAGGAACAGAAGCGTCACGATCAGCGAGGTGAGAGCGGCCAGCACGTCGGTGAGCGTGTAATCGAGGTAGTTGGAGGACACGAACTGCGCCGTCGCGAAGCTGCCCCCGGCCACCAGCAGCACCGGCCAGAGCGCGCGAATCGATTTGGCGCCGCCGTACATACCCATGACGTAGAAAGGCAGCAGGAATGCGATGAAAGGCAGCTGACGCCCAATCATCGCGCCGAGCTTGATCGCCGGCAAATCCGTCACTTGGCCGAGCACGGTGATGGGCGTTCCGAGTGCGCCGAAGGCGACGGGGGCGGTGTTGAAGATGAGCGTGAAGGTCAGCGCTTCCAGCGCCGGCATGCCGATCATGATGAGCAACGCGCTGGTGATGGCGACCGGCGTGCCGAAGCCCGCCACGCCCTCGAGCAGGCATCCGAAGCAAAAGCCGATCACCACCAGCACCACGCGGCGGTCGTTCGGCAGGTTGGCGAGCAGCCATTCGCGGAAGGCATCGAAGCGTCCGGAGATCACGGCGATGTTATAGAGGAGCAACCCACTGAAGACGATCCACATCACGGGCCACAGCGCGAACACGATGCCGGCCGCGACGCTGTCGAAGGCCAGCTCGACGGGCAGCTTCCACACGGCGAGCGCGATGACCAGCGCGACGAGCAAGCCGGCGAGCGATGACTGCCAGGCGGGACGGCGCAGGACGCCGAGCGATACCAGCACGACCATGATCGGCAGCGCGGCCACCAGAAACGAAAGAATCAGGCTGTCCCCGACTGGGGTCAATAATTGATTGAACATTCTTCTTGTCCCCCGCTATGACGGTATTGTGCTTTTGCTATCCTACCGCGCAAAACCAACGGAAGAGCACTCCATGCGGACGACTTTGCTGACCATTGCCTGCGGCGCGGGCCTCATTTGCGCGGGCGTCGCCCTGGGCGCGTCGAAGCGCGCCCTCGACGCGAGCGACTTCGAGCGATTGCTCTCGGTCGAGTCCGTAGCCTGCTCGGCGGACGGGTCCTGGATGCTCTACACGGTCGAGGGCTCGGATCTCGAGTCCGACGAGCTCAAGACGAGCGTCTGGATGACCGATTTCCAGGGCGGCACGGACCTCAGGCTGACGGGCGCAGGGGTGTCCGCCTCGGATCCGAAGTTCAGCCCGGACGGCCGTTACGTATCGTTTTTGTCGGAGCGCAAGGACGATACCAAGTCGCTGTCTCTGCTCGATCGCCGCGGTGGCGAGGCGCAACCTCTCGACGGCATCGCGGGCGATGTGGGCGAGTACGCGTGGTCGCCGGACGGGTCCCGGCTGGTGATTTCCATGAGTAAGGCGGAGACGGAGGCGGAGGCGAAGGCACCACGGCCGATCGTGATCGATCGGCTGCATTTCAAGCAGGACCGCGAGGGTTACTTGACCGCGGCTGACCGCACGCAGCTTTACCTCTACGATCTCGCGACGAAGATGCTGACTCCCCTCACCAGGCAGGCCGACGACACCGCGCCGGTGTTCTCCCCGGACGGCCGCCAGATTGTTTTTTTCAGCAATCGCACGACCGATGAGGACCGTACCGCGAAGCTGGAGCTCGACGTGATCGAGGCGCGGGCCGGCGCGGTTGCGCGCAAGCTCACGGAGTTCTTCGCGCCCAACAAACCGGTGCTGCGGTGGACACCCGACGGCACGCGCCTGCTCTACAGCACGGGTCTCGAGCCGCGGCTCAACGCCTACATTCAGGATCGTCTGAGCGTGTTCACGCTCAGCGACGGGAAATCGAGACTCCTTACCGAGCATCTCGACCGCGCGCTCACCGGTGTCTCGGCCGCGAGCGATGACACCGTCGCGGCGATCGTCGAGGACGACGGCGTGGAGCTGCCGGTGTCCGTGCGCCTCGACACGGGCGAAACGCAGCGTCTCGCGACGGGCAAGTGGACCGCGGCCAGTATCTGCGCCGGAGGGAAACACGTCGCGGTAGTCGCGTCGAACGACAGCTCGGCGCCCGAAGTGTATGCCGTCGAGCCCAGCGGGCTGCGCAAGCTCACTCATCACAACGACGCCGAGATGGCGGAGCTCGCCCTCGGCGGCGTCGAGGATATCTCCTTTCCAAGCCGTGACGGCACGATCATTCACGGCATGATGGTCAAGCCCGCGGACTATCGCCCCGGACAAGCGTATCCCACCATCCTCTGGATTCACGGCGGACCGAACGGGCAGGACTCGCACGCATTGGCCATCGACGCCTATTCGCCCGAGCTCGAGCGGCAGTGGTTCGCGGCTCACGGCTACGTGGTCCTGGCCGTGAACTATCGCGGCAGCAGCGGCCGCGGCGCCGCTTTCGCGCAGGCGATTGCGGCGGATTGGGGGCACAAGGAGGTCGCCGACCTCTTGGGAGCGGTCGACTATGCCGTGCGCGAAAAGATCGCCGATCCGCACCGGCTGGGCGTCGGCGGCTGGAGCTACGGCGGGATCCTCACCGACTACATAATCGCCTCGGACACGCGCTTCAAGGCCGCCATCAGCGGCGCCGGCAGCGGCAACCAGATCTCGATGTACGGCGCCGATCAGTACATCATGCAGTACAACGCCGAATTGCAGCCACCTTGGGCCGCCACCCCTCTGTGGCTCAAGGTGTCCTATCCTTTCTTTCATGCCGATCGCATCAAGACGCCGACCTTGTTTCTCGGCGGGCAGAAAGACTTCAACGTGCCGATCGCGGGCGGCGAGCAAATGTACGCATCGCTGCGCACCCTCGGCGTGCCGGCGCAGCTCATCGTGTATCCCGGGCAATATCATGTGCTCGCTCGCCCGAGCTATATCAAGGACTGCATCCAGCGCTACCTCGCCTGGTTCGACCGCTATCTGGGCACGGCCGGCGGCTGAGGGCGGCGGCCGGATGGCCGCTCGAGCGGGTTGCGAAATGGCTCACAGATCCCCGCTTATGACCAAAAGGCGGCCGTCTTTTGCCGCACTGCAAAGCCAGAAATGTGATTTAGAGCCTCTCAGTTTTCCGCCTAATCCCTGACGCTACAACACGTTGCAGGCACCTCGCGCGGATTTGCGGGTGCGCTGTGCTTGGTTCGTGGCCTCGACAATAACTGGGAGCTGTCTTGCCTCATGCAGCACGAAAGCAGGCGGCTGCTACGATTCCCGCACGGCTGTGCCTGGTCGTGCACGATGACCTCGAGCTGCGCTTGCGGCTGGCCGGTCTGGTGCGGCGCGCGGCGGCATCGCTCGAGGCAGACTCGATGTCGAGCGCCGGCCTGGAGAATCTCTCGGCGGAGCAACTGCGCTCCTATATCGCCGTCATGCTCGTGGTGGAATTCATGCAACGCGGCTCCGAGGTCGACCCGCTTGCGGCCGTGACGCTGCTGCGCGCGCGCGCGCCCCTCATGCCCATTTTCGTCTTCGCGCGGCGCGGCGACGAGCGCTGCGCGGCGCGCGCCATGAAGGCGGGCGCCGCCGATTATTGGCCCATCCACGCCGTCGACGTGAACGAGCTGGCGGCCTCGCTCCGGCCGTTGCTCGAGCAGCCGGGCGAGCCCGCGGCGATTCCGGTCAAGGCGGCGCCCGCGGTGATCGACGACGCATCCGCCTATCCCGAAGTTGCAGGCTATCGGCTGCTCAAGAAAATCGCGCATTCCTCATCCGCCAGCGTCTATCTCGCGCGCAACAGCGATCTGGGACAGATGGTCGCGCTCAAAGTGCAGCCCATCCAGGGACTCACCAGCGTCTCGGAAGAGGATCGGCAGAGGTTCGCGCGCGAATGCGAGATCCTGTCGAGCCTCAATCACCGTTCGGTCGCCGACGTCATCGACTTCGGCATCACACCGAATTATCTGTATCTCGCTCTCGAGTACTTCCCTTGCGGAAGCATGCGCGATCGGCTGAAGAATCCGGTGAGCGAGCGCGACGCCCTCAACTACGCCCGGCAGATCGCGACCGCCCTGCAGATCGTGCACGCGGCCGGCATCGTGCATCGCGACCTCAAGCCCTCGAACCTCATGCTGACCACGGACAATCGGGTCGTGCTCATCGATTTCGGCTCGGCGCGCGCGCAGCTGGTCGGCCTCGAGCTATCGCGCTCGGATCTCATGACCGGCACTCCCTATTATGTTTGCCCCGAGCAAATCGACGGGTGCGACCCCGATCAACGCGGCGACCTGTACAGCCTCGGCATCATCCTTTACGAGATGCTGGCCGGCCGCTTGCCCTTTCTCGGCAACAATCTCGCGGAGATCTTCCAGGGTCACCGGCAGCAACCGATTCCGCTGCTGCCGCCGGCGCAATCCCGTTATCAGCCGCTCATCAACCGGCTGCTCGCCAAGAAAGCCGATGAGCGCTTTGCCTCCGCCTCGCAATTTCTCGAGGCCTTGAACTCCGCCGCAATGACGCCTGGGGAGTGAGGACTGCCATGACCAACGCCACCGCCAAACAGGACTCGTCTTCGACCCCCGCAGGGCAAGAATCGAGCCCGCCTTCCAAAAGGCGCAAGTTCGACGCTTATCTGGTGACGGTCGACGGTGAGCTCTGGCCGCAGGTCGGAGTGCATCTCACGCCTCGGCTCAACCACCGGCAGCTCGACTCCATCGATGAGCTGCTGAGTTCAACCCGGCCGGGGGAGGCGGCGATCGTGCTGTGGGATGCGCGCGGCGCAGCGGATCAATCCGCCGTTCTCGCCCGTCTTGCGGCGCATTCTGCGTGCTTCGCCGTGATCGTCCTGGACGTTGCCGAGAGCGCGCCGGGTTGGGCGCCGGAGATCGAGCGTGGGCAGGTGGTCGCGCACGTCGCGGTGCCTCTGCATGCTGAAGAGATCGCAAGCGCACTCGGCAGCGCGTATGACGAGGCGAGCGCGCGGGTGGCCCTCCTCGGCGAGGGCACGGCCGGGGTGCGCGAAGGCCGCAGAACGAGCGATCGCGGCGGCCGGGGGGCGGGCGATCGCAGCAGCGCCGCGCCAATCGCCGTTTTCGACAGCGATCTTGCCGAGGTGGCACAAGACCCGGGCGCTGATTCGAAGCGCATTCTCGCCGGCGCATCCCAGCGCAAGTCGGGCTCGCGATTCCCCCTGGTGGCGGTCGTGGGCGCGCTCGCGATCGTCCTCATCGCCGCCGCGGGCTACATGCTCCTACGGCGCCCGGACGCCGTCCCCACGCTGCCTTCCTCCGCGAATGCGGGGCATACGGCCAAGCCCGCCGCGGCAGCTCCGGCCGCACCGGAAGCGACGCCGCCCGCCGAGGAGTCGACGACCGCGGCCGCAGCCGAGGAGAAGGTCGACGCACTGATCAGCGCGGCGCAGATCGCGATGCGCGATCGGCACTTCATCGAGCCGGCGGAAGGCAGCGCTTTGTCGCTTTATCGCAGCGCGCTGCTGCTCGCTCCCGACAACGGCGAAGCGCAGCAAGGACTCCGGCGTCTCTCGGAAATCCTCGTCGGCCGGGTGCAATCGGCCCTGGACGAGAAGCAATTCGATGCGGCGCTGCAGGCGCTCGAGACCGTGCGCAGCATCAATCCCGACGATCCGCGGCTCGCGGCGCTCGATGACCGCATTGCCCGGATGCGCGATGAGTTGGGGCCGGCCGAGATCGATGCCGCCATCAATGCGCAGAACTTCGACCGCGCGGCGCAACTGATCGATCAGGCCGCTCGTGCCAAGTCGATGAGCGAACCGAAGCTCGCCCAGCTTCGCGAGGATCTGCGGCGCCATCATGCCGACTCCGACGTGACGCGCATCCTGGCTCTCCTCGATGCCCGTATGGATCAGGATCAGCTCATGGAGCCGGCGAATGACAGCGCCGTCAGCTATTTCGTCCAGGCGCGCAAGGCCGGCGCGATGGTGAGCGACTTGCAGACGCGAGGGCGCGAGCTCGTGCGACGGCTCACGCAGGCGGCTCACAAAGCCATCGACGAGCGTCAGCTTGCGGATGCGGATCGCATCACCGCCGTCTTGCGCAGCCTCGGAACCCCGCCCTCGACCATTGCAGGCTTGCAGCACGACATCGGCGCCGCGCGCGCGCAGCAAGTGCAGAAGCAATCGGACCAATCCCGCCTCGTCGATCTCGTCAAATCCCGTCTCGCGCAAGGCAACGTGGCGAGTCCGGAGAATGACAGCGCGCTCTATTATCTCGCACAGCTGCGCGGCGCCGATCCGCAAAATCCCGCACTGCCGGAGCTCACCAAGGCGGTGCAGTCGCAGATTCTCGAGCAGGCCGGCAACGCGATCGATGCGGCCGAGCTCGCCCAGGCCGACGCGCTGTTGCAGCTGGCGAGCAGCCTCGGCAGCCCGCCGGAGGCGGAGGCGCTTGCGCAGCGGCTGCGGGCGGCGAAAGCGGCCATGAGCGGCGCGCTGCAGGAGGTCGTGGAGAGCTCCTTGACGCGGCTACGCACCCTCGATGTCGAGTACCCGCCCGGTGCGCTGCAAAAGAAGATCCAGGGAACCGTGGAGCTCGGTTATGTGATCACCTCCAAGGGGGCGGTGACCGACATCCGGGTCTTGGATGCCAATCCCACCGGTATTTTCGAGTCCGCTGCGACCAAGGCCATCTCGCGATTGCGCTACAAGCCCACCGTCGACGGCCACGGCAGAACGATCGCCGTGAGCACGAAGATGCTCGTGATTTTCCGACCGTCGACCTGATGGAGTTCCGATGAATTCGCGTGTTCCGTTCCTGTCGAAGCTCTCTCCCGACCGCCTCATGGTTCTGGTGGTCCTCTTGGGTGTGAGCTTCGTGGCGATCGTGCTCCTGCCGGGCCTCAAGCTCGCCGGCGATCTGGTGAACTCCTCCGCGGCGCTCAAGTGGGTCGCCGATCAACAGCGCTATCCAACGATCATTCGCGCCTCCCTCGAGACCATGCGCGATCGACTCACCAACCGAGGCTATCTACAGGAATCGGTCGACCAGCTGACGGACGCGAGCAAGAAGTTCGGCGACGCGGTGCAGATCATGACGACGCCGCGGCCCGGTGGTTGGCTCGGCATCGGGCTGCCGGGAGCGGTGGGCGACTCGATCGCCGCCGGCCAGGCCGGTGCGCTGCGCGATGCGTGGGCGAGGGAGCTCGGCGCCGTGCAGCCCGTGCTCGCCTTCAACGGCGTGCCGTATGTGGACAGCGAGTCGGAGGGCACGGTGCTCAATGCCACCGGGCGGCAGCTCGAGCACGACCTGACCACCGCCATCCGCATCAGCCGCCACTCGCTGCCGGAGCTCGAATCCGAGCTCAGCACGGTCGGCGCACAGCTGCAGGCCGGCAGCGCGCGCGCTGCCAGGCAGCTGCAGGTCGTCATGCTCATGGGCCTCTTGATCGCGGCCGGCCTGGTGCTCCTCATCGTGGCGCTGCTCAACGCGCGCAGCAAGCAGGAGGCCAAGCTCAGGGAGGCGCGTCAGCAGACCGCGGACATTCTGCGCACGGTGAAGGACGGCCTGTTCCTGATCGACGAGAACCTCGTCATCGGAACTGCGTACTCGGGCGCGCTCGAGATGATGTTCCAGCGAAAAGATCTGGCGGGGCTGGGATTCGAGGATTTGCTCAAGGACATCGTCTCGGAGAAGACGCTGACAACCGCCCTGAAGTTCGTGAAGGTGCTGTGGGCGGAGCGCACCAACGAGAAGCTGGTGAAGTCCATCAATCCGCTGGGTGAGGTCGAAGTGCGCCTCGCGATGGGGCATGGCAAGTTCGATACTCGATACCTGGACTTCGAGTTTCACCGCGTGCGGGTCGACGGCAAGATCACGCACGTGCTCGTGTCGGTGTCGGACGTGAGCTCGCGCGTAGAGCTCGCCCGTGAGCTGCAGAACTCCCAGAAGCAGGCGCAGGCGCAGGTCGATACGCTGCTCGGAATTCTGCACATCGATCCCGCCCACCTTGCCTCGTTCCTCAGCGATTCGAATGCGGCCATGAAGATGATCAACGCCGTGCTGCGGGAGCCGGCCCGCGAGGAGGGCGCCTTTCGCAAGAAGCTCGATACGCTGTTCAGACAGGCTCATTCGGTCAAGGGAGAGGCAGCGGCGCTCGGCCTGTCCTCGATCGAGAGCCGCGCCCATTCCTTCGAGGACGATCTCAAGGGGTTGCGTGAGAAGCCGGACCTGTCGGGCAACGATTTCCTGCCGCTCGTCATCAAGCTCGACGACTTGCTGACGCACTTGCAATCGGTGAGCGAGCTGGTCTCGCGCCTATCGAAGTTCCAGCTGTTCCGCAACGAGGCCCCCGCCGCGGCCACGGAGGCGCAGGCGGTGGACGAATCCATGCAGGTGACGGGGCCGCTCGAGCCGCTGGAGACCGACTCCGGATTGGGCGCGACCCTGCAGCAGCTCGCAGACCGGGTGGCCGCGGAGCACGGCAAGCAGGCGCAGGTCCGATGCAACGGACTCGACCTCGTGCCCGAGGAGTACCGCCGCATCGTCAAGGACATCGCCATCCAGGGCGTGCGCAACGCCGTCGTGCACGGCATCGAGCCGGCCGCGGTGCGCGTCGCGGCGGGCAAGTCGCCGCAGGGCATGGTGCGCCTCGATTTTAGGAACGTCGGCGAGGGCTTCAAGTTCAGTGTCGAGGACGACGGACAGGGTCTTGCGACCGATCGAATCAAGGAGGTCGCGCTGCAGAAGGGATTCCTCACACCCGATCAGGCGGACAACCTCGACGCCAAGAAGGTGCTGTCGTTGCTGTTTCAGCCGGGGTTCTCCACGGTGGAGACCGCGACCAAGGATGCGGGCCGCGGCGTGGGGATGAATTTGATGGCCGATCTGATGCGTCAGATCGGCGGTCGGGTAGGGGTTGCGACGGCGCCGGGCAGATATACGCGGGTGACGGTAACATTGCCCGTGCCGCCCAGACCCGTTGACGATACGGTGGCGGCGTGACGACGATGGATACGAGTGCTCGGCAAAGCAAGAAGCTCATGATCGTCGACGATTCGAACATCATCCGGCGGCGCATCGAGCGCTCGCAACAAATCGATCGATTGGAGGTTGTGGGAGCCGCGGCCAACGGGCGGGACGCCGTGGAGCTGTTTCGGCGCACGCAGCCCGACGTTGTCACCATGGATCTCACCATGCCGGAGATGGACGGCATCGAGTGCGTGGAGAAGCTGGTCGCCATCAATCCAAACGTATTGATCCTCGTGGTCTCCGCATTGGCCGACAAGGCAACCGCCGTCGAGGCGATCGAGAAGGGCGCCAACGGCTTTCTTTGCAAGCCGTTCACGGACCGTCAGCTGAACGATGCGCTGGAAGAGCTGCTGCGGGAAACCTGATGCTGAAGGAAGCCGAAATCCGCACCTTCATCGACGGCACGACGAACTACTTCGAGGTATCCGGCCGGCAGCCGGCCACGGTCGGGTCTCCCTATCTCGTGACCGACGGCAAGCCGGGTACCTACGAATACACGGGGGTCATCGGCATTTCCGGCGCACGCAAGGGTATCGTGTATTTCACGGCACCGCGCGGCATGCTGACGGTGCTGCTCATGCGCATGCAGGAGACCGACTGCAGCGAGGAGACGATTCTCGATCTCGTCGGGGAAGTGGCCAACACGATTTCCGGCAACGCGCGGCGGGATTTTGGCAAGAGCTTCGTGATCTCGGTGCCCACGGTGGTCGCGCACGACCCGGCGAAGGTGACCCCGCCGCATGCACGCTGCTACGTGATTCCCATCAATTGGCGCGCGCATTCCGCCAAGCTGGTGGTTTGCCTGGAATAGGAAGCGCCGCGCCGCGCGCCAGCGGCGGGTCCGCGCTAAGCGGCCGCCGACTCCGAGGATAGAACCACCGCCTTGGCGCTCGCATCGACGGTATTCAGCAGCACCGGGCGCCGCCAGACCCTTTTGATGTACTCGAGCACTTTGGCCGTTCGTTCGGCGTCGAGGCCGCGGCCGTCGAGCTGGCTGTCGTGGCTGAGCACCAGCGTGCCGTCGTTGCGCACCTCGGTCACGGACACGCGCGGGGCGCCAAAGTTGTACTTGTCGGTCAGCAGGTTCTCGTGCAGCTCCTCGATGTCGGCAGCGACCACCTTGATCTGCCCCTGCTGCTGGCGTTGATAGCGGAAAAGTCCCATCTCCTCGGCGATTTCGCGGGTGAGGTGGTTGCGCAGGAAGCTGCAATCATCGTCCTCGCGCATGATGCGCCGCGCCGCCTCGATGCCTGAATTCTTGACGATGTCCTCCCAGAGCGTGAATCCCAGGTGATAGGGATTGATCGAGAGAGCGACTTGCTCGCCGGTTGCCACCGGCCGCACGACGTCCGAGTGGCACTTGATGGCATCGAGGTAGGTTTCTTCGGGAATGAAGTCCGCCTCGCGCAGCAGTCGTGCGTGCCAGTATGAGGCCCAGCCTTCGTTCATGATTTGGGTGGCGAAAACCGGAAAGAAGTAGAACGATTCCTCGCGCACGGCGAGAAAGATGTCCCGCTCCCAGCTCTCCATTTCGGGTGCGTAGGTGGCGATGAACCAGAGCAGATCTCTTTCCGGGTGCGGCGGCAGCGGGGCGCGCGCCTTGCGGGTTTGCGGGGCAAATCCCGGGGTGGCGTCGAGCGTCGCAAAGCGCGTGCGAAACGGATCGTCGCGCGGCTCCGCCGGCGTGGGCGCATATTCGGGATAGCGCTCGCGCCGCAACGACTGATCGAGGTCGACGTACTGCTCGAGGGACAGGGCCGCGTCGAGCACTTGCTCCACCGCGTTGAAGCCGAACGACTCGATGTGCCGTTCGATCTGCCGGGCATGGCTCGCCGCGTGCTCGATGATGTGCGCGTTGCCCTGATCCTGGCAGCGGCGGAACAGCATGTTGTTCTTGGAGAAATCAGCGTGACCGAGCACGTGCGCGGTGACCAGCACGTTGTCCGCGAGTCCGTTGCTGGCGGCGAGGTATGCGTGCCCGGGATCGCCGGGGAAGACCACCTCGAAGAGCCTCGAGTAGCCCATGTGCCGCTGCAGCAGCTGATAGATGTAGCGCGCCCCGAAGGACCAGTGCGGCATGCGCACCGGCAGCCCGTACACGGCGATCTCGGTCATGAAGCTGTCGGGCACCGCCTCGAAGATGACCTGCGACCAGTCGAGTCCGTGCTTACGCGCAAGATCCTCGAGCTGAGGTACGTGGCTGCGCCAATCCGAGCTCATGCAGCGGGCCCGGCAGGGTCGGCGTTGCCGCTCGCGTGCGCTTCGGCGGTGAAGAAATGACGCACCGCGCCCGCGATGTCGTCCGGGCCGCCCACGGAAAAGCGCCCGCACGGCCGGCCTCCCTCGGCGGAGGCATCGAACAGGCCCATGGTTTCGCTCTGCGAGCTGCGAACCCCGGCGGAGATCTCGACATAGCCGGAGTAGCGCGCCGCCTTGGCGATCGCTTCGAGCTCGGCGGCCGCGGGCGTGCGGTCATCGGAGGCATTGTCGCCGTCCGAGGCATAGAACAGGTAGACGTTGCAGGAGCCGGGGTCGAAGCGCTCGTGCATGATCTCGCGGACCTTCGCCAGCCCGACCGAGGCCACGGTGCCGCCGCTGCCGGCAACCTTGAAGAAGTCCGCCTCGCTGAACTCCCAAGCATCCGTGGTATGCGCCACGAACACGATGTCGAGGGCCTTGTACTGGCGCCGCAGACCAGCCGCCACCCAGAAGAAAAAAGTCTTCGCGAGCTGCCGGTCGCGGTCCGACATGCTGCCGGATACGTCGATCAGAAAGAATACCGCCGCGCGCAGCGCCGGTTGACGGCGCCGCGTGAGCTGCCGATAGCGCAGGTCCTCATCGGTGAATGCCGGCGAGTCCTGGTCGAGCGCGCGGCGCTTGACCGATTCCTTGAGCGAGCGCCGCCGGTCGAGGCGGGAGCGCGCACCGCGCCGGTCCCAACCCTCGCGCTTCCACTCGGAATCCTCGGTCGCGCCCGCACGGGGCTGCAGGTTGGGCAACTGCATGTCTTCCCAGAGCCAGTCGATCACGTCGTCGACCTTGAATTCCAGCATGAGCTCGATGCCGCCCTGATCCTTGCCGCCGGCACCTTTTTGTCCGGGGCCGCTTTGCGGATTGGCGGGTCCGAGCACGTCGCCGGGCTTCGCCTTGCCTTGTCCGACGCCCTGCGCGTCGCCGGTCTGCAGCAGCCGGAAGCGGTAATGCTCGAGCATCCGCACCGGTACCCGGACGGTGCGCGAGCCATCATTGATGATGTCGGAGCCGGAGACGATCCGCGGCAGATGGGCGCGCACGGCCTCGCGGATCTTCTCGTTGTGACGCAGCCAGTCCCGCGAGCCGCGCGAGAACAGCTCGTACCAGCCGTTGAGCGTCTGCGACTGGGTGTCGCCGCTCATGCAAACCCTGCGTGCCTTGTCAGCATCATGCGCTACCTACTCTTGCGACAGCAGCGTGGTGACGTAGTTCAGCGCCTCCTGCGCGCTGTGCTCGTCGTAACCATACTCCTTCACGAGGCGTTCTTGAACTACCGAGATTTTCTTGCGGGCTTCGTCGTCGGGCCGCGTGGTGGACGTGACCAGGCGCAGCACGTCGCGCCGCTCCTCGAAAAGGTATTGTTCAATGGCCTCGCGAACCCGCGCGTGGCTCGCCAGCCTGAACTTTTCGCCGGCCTTGAACGCCACCATGGCCTTGCGGATGACTTCCTGGCGGAACGATTGCTTGCCGGATTCAGAGACCTTGATCTTCTCTTCCACGGAGCGCATGAAGCGCTCGTCGGGCGCACGGTTTTCTCCGGTCATGGGATCCGTGACCTTGCGCTGATCGAGGGAGGCCTCGATCTCGTCGAGGTACTTCTCGAGGAGCTGCTGTGCCTCGTCCTGGAACGATGCGAACAAGGCCCGATGCACGTCCTCTTTGACCCAGCGATTGTAGAACTCCTTGCGCGCCGTCACGAGGTGATCGAACCAATGCTTCTTCTGCTTGGAATCGATGCGCGCATCGCTCTCGATCGCATCCTTGAGCGCGAGCAACAGCTCCATGCTGGTGAGGCTGCGCGCATTGCCCCGCGTGATGGCGGTCGAGAGCGCGTTGATGACGAAGCGCGGGCTCACGCCGGAAAGTCCCTCGTCCGGAGCCTCGGAGCGCAGGCGCGCCGCCTCTTGATCCGAGAATCCCTCCACCGCCTCGCCGGCGAAGATGCGCACCTTCTTCGGCAGATCGAGCCCTTCGCGCTCGGGCTTGCTATGCCTGGTCAGTATGGCGAATACGGCCGCCAGGTGCAGCACGTGAGGATCGAGATGGGTGTTGCGAAACGCCGGCGCACCGTACACGAGCTTCTTGTAGATACGCGCCTCGTCCTTGTACGACAGGGCGTAGGGCACCTTGATGATGACCATGCGGTCGAGCAGCGCTTCGTTTTCCTTCTCCTGAAGGAAGCGGTTGAACTCGGCCAAGTTGGTGTGCGCTAGAATGGTCTCGTCGAGGTAGATGAGGGGGAAGCGCGCGACCTTGACGTTCTTCTCCTGCGTGAGGGTCAAGAGGAGATAGAGAAACTCGCGCTTGACCTTCAAGATCTCGATCATTTCGAGCACGCCGCGGCTTGCGGCATACACGGCGCCCGACCAGGACCAGGCGCGAGGATCGCCCTCATCGCCCACTCGCGCGACCTTCGACAGGTCGACCGAGCCGACGAGATCGGCGATGTCGGCGGTCGAAGGATCGTGCGGCGCGTAGGTGCCGATGCCGCAGCGCGCGGCCTCCGACAAGAAGATGCGCTCGACCGGCACGCGCAAGTAATCGCCCTCGCACTCGCGGTCGAGATAATCCCTGGCCCACGGGCTCAGCTCTCCCGAGATGCTGACGCCGTAGGTCTCCCGGAATTCGGGGCGCAGGCTCGTCGGTATGAGATTCAAGGGCGATTCGCGCAGCGGCGATCCCTTGATGGCGTACAGCGCGCCCTCATCCGTGCGGCTGTACTCCTCGAGCCCGCGCTTCAGAAGGATGGCGAGGGTGGATTTGCCCCCTGAGGGCGGCCCCAGCAGCAGCAGCAAGCGTCGCCCGACGTCCGAGCCGGCTGCCGCGGCCTTGAAGTAGTCCACCACGCGTCCGAGCGGCTCGTCGACGCCGAACAACTCGCGCTTGAAGAGCTCGCGTGCCTTCTCGGTGTCGCTGCCATCGGCCGCGCGACCGTGCCAGAGCAGCATGTCCCAGATGTATTCGTGGCTGGTTCGAATGTAACTCGCCGGACTCGTCGGCAGAAGGTCCTTCAAGAAGTCGCTGAGGGTCCCTTCCCAGCGCTGCGCACGATGCTCCTTGCTGAAGCGAAGCAGGGAATCCAAAAAATCCGGAGGACTGGAACCCTCTTTTAGCTGTGATACTCCCATCGTCAAACCTCCGCTCGAGAAATTTGGACTGAAGGCCACTAGCCGGCATTCTCACGCGTTCAATCGCAGTAAAAAACAAGTCGTGCGAGTCGAACGTGATCGCCTTAACCCTATAAGGAATGTTTTATGTTAGATCGGTCACAGCTTCAAGTTGTTTCATATAATCAATTTTTCTTACCCGAGCACGAACAGAAGCCTCGCCGAGCGCGATGAGACCGCACACGCGGCCGCCCGCGCAATTTCAGCGCAATGGCGCGATTCTCAGCGCCCGCCGCCGCGATCTTTAGAGGCTGGCTGCGCGTCTCGGCCGGTCAGCGTGCGTGTCGGCCCGTCAGGGAATGCCGCAACGCGCGCGCCGCGCGCATCTCTGCACCATAATCGCACAGCAACAAACCCGCCGCGGGCAAGGAAAGGGCGCGTTGCGCGCAACACACAAAGGGCAGGCCAGGGCGCGGATCAGCGGCTTGCGGGCTGGACTTTAACCGGCCGCCGTGGCGGCGGCTGCCGTGGCGGCGGTCGCAGGTTCCGCAACCGGCGGTTTTCCGCCGAGCTTGAGCCCCTCGCCATCGGGTACGAGATGAAGCACGCGCTGGAACAAACTATCCTGCGCCACGGCGCGCCCGATGTAAAGAATGCCGGTCTCCGCCAGATCCTTCGTCAACAGCTCGATGACCTTTGGCCGTTCCTCATCCTCGAGTGCCTCGAGTGCCTCGTCGATGATGAGCCAGCGGGGCGCATGCAAGAGTACGCGCGCGAAGCCGAGGGTCTGCTGTTCGCCCTCAGTCAAGGTGAGATCCCACCGGCCGGGCGCGTCGAGCAACGGGCCGAGCCGCTCGAGGCCGAGCCGCTCGAGGACACGCAAGTATGCCTGGCTGGTGAAATTATTCACCGTCGCGGGATACGCGAGCACTTCGCGCAGTGTGCCCGGCGGAAAGTACTGCGTTCTCGGCATGAACACCATCGACTCACCGTCGGGGCGCGACACGCGTCCCGAACCCCACGGCCACAAGCCCGCGAGCGCTCGAAACAGCAGGGTCTTGCCGGTCCCCGAGTCTCCGACCACGAGCACGCGTTCACCGGCCTGCATCTGGACGTGCTGCTCCTTGAGCGCAATTCCACCCGCGGGCGAGGCAATCGCGAGGTTGTCGAGGGTGACAGTCCCCGGCTTACCTGCGGTGAACTCGATGCGGCCGGCCAGATCGTGCAGCACGTCGCTCGCGATCACGGCGCGGCGGAAGTTCGCGACCCGCAGCAGCGTCGCGCGCCAATCGGCGATGGTGCTGAAGTTATCCACAAACCAGCGCAGGGAGGACTGCACCTGCATGAACGCGCCCGATGCCATCATCAATCCGCCGAACGTGAGCGTGCCGCTGAAGTACAAGGGTGCCGCCACCAGGATGGGGGCGACCAGAGTGAACCAGCCGTAACCCGCAGTCACCCAAGTGAGGCGGGTATTTCCAGTGACCAGCAAGCGCATGGCGTCGAGCACGCTCCCCAAATCGAGCTCGATGCGCCGCGCCTCGTCCGGCTCGGCCCGGGCGAGCGCGATGGAGTCGATGTGCTCGTTCACTCGCACCAGCGAGAAGCGCAGCTCCGCCTCCCGGGCGTAGCGATCGGCATTGTTGCGGACGAGGCTCCGGCCCACCCAGTAGCTCAAGAGCGAGGCGGATCCCGAGTACAGGATGGCGGCCCATACCATGTACCCCGGGATGACGATGGAGCGGTCGGCCACATGGAACGCGAACGTGCTCGACAGTGCCCACAGCACGCTGATGAAGGTGGCGAGCAGAATGGAGGCCTGTAAGAGGCCCACCCCCAGGTCTCCCGACAATTCGGTGAGATGGCGCGCATCCTCGTGCATGCGTTGGTCCGGGTTGACGCCTATCGCGCCGGCATGGGCCAGGCGAAACGCGCGTCCCGGCGCCATCCACCCCTGTACGAGGTCACCCACCAGCCCCTCGCGCAGCCTGAGCTTCAAGGTCTCGATCAACCACCGCTGCGCGACGTTCAGCGCGAGCAGCGCACCCGCGATCACGCCGAAGACGCCGAGCTGCTTCCAGAACTCGCCGAGATTTTTGTGCGACAAGGCATCGTAGAACGGCTGATTCCAGCTGTTCAGCTTGATCTGGCCATAAGCGGTCGCTGCGACGACGACGAAGATGCTGAGCGACAGTATGACCAGCGTTCCGCGCACGGGAGAAGCCCATGACGCCCGCAGCATCATGCCGAGCTGCGCCGTCAGCCCGGACTCCGCGGTGTCGTCGAATTCGCTGGGCGACGCATCGCCGGGCGACGCATCGCCGCGCGACGCATCACCGGGGGGCGAATCGCCCGAAGTTGTATCGCCGGGGGGCGTATTTACATCGTCGGGCCGTTTTATGATCATGCTACCCACTTGAGGAGCCGAACAATTCCGCCATTATCCGCCACGCCGCGCTCGCCTTGGGGCACCCGGTCGACAAAAAAAACGCGATGCCTTCGGCGCGTTGCCCCTTGCTCATGACTCAAGCCGCCACGACTCGAATCGACCGGCTCATCCGGGAGATGTCCCTGGCCGAGAAGCTCGGACAGCTGACCATGACCTCGGCCGGCCACACCGTGACCGGCCCCACCACCGCCGGTCCCACCGTGGCCGCTCCCACTGTGACCGCTCCCACCGTGGCCGCTCCCACCGTGGCCGCTCCCACTGTTGTGACCGGCCCGACTGTGACCGGCCCCACCGTAACCGGTCCCACCTTGGCCGGCGATTCGACGGAATCGATCCGCGCAGGCACCGTGGGGAGCCTGCTCAATCTAATCGGCGCCGAGCACGTGCGCGAGCTGCAGCGCGTGGCGGTCGAGGAATCGCGCCTCGGCATCCCGCTGTTGTTCGCCTTCGATGTCGTGCACGGCTACCGTACGATCTTCCCCATTCCGCTCGGCGAAGCGGCCTCGTTCGAGCCCGATCTGTGGGCGCTCACCGCGCGCGAGGCGGCGAAGGAAGCCGCCGCCGCCGGTCTCGCCATGACATTTGCGCCCATGCTCGACATCGCACGCGATCCGCGCTGGGGCCGCAGCGCCGAGGGACCGGGCGAGGATCCGTGGGTCGGCATGCGCATGGCGGATGCGAAGGTGCGCGGGTTTCAGGGCGATGATCTTGCCGCGCCGATTGCGCTCGCCGCGGTAGCCAAGCATTACTGTGCCTACGGCGCGGCGACTGCGGGCCGCGATTATGCTTCCGTGGACATCTCGGAGCGCACGCTCCGCGAAGTGTATCTGCCGCCGTTTGCGGCCGCCGTGGCGGCCGGCGTGAGCGCCGTCATGCCCGCCTTCAACGATCTCGCCGGCATCCCGATGACGGCGCACGCGGCGCTCATCAAGGGGTGGCTGCGCCGTCGCCTCGGATTCAACGGCGTCATCGTGAGCGATTACAACGCCGTGGCCGAGCTCATTCGCCACGGCATCGCGGCCGACCTCGCCCAAGCGGCGGCCCTTGCGCTGAACGCAGGCGTCGATATCGACATGATGGGCGGGGCATATCGCCACGGACTGCCGATCGCGCTCGATCGCGGGTGGGTGGCCTCGGCGGACATCGACGAGGCGGTGCGGCGCGTGCTCACGCTCAAATGGAAGCTCGGGCTGTTCGACGATCCTTACCGCCGCGGCGCCGACCCCGAGAGTGACGAGACGCTCGCGGTCCGGCGCCGGCTCGCGCGCGCTGCCGCCGCCCGCTCGCTGGTGCTGCTGAAGAACGAGACGAAGCCGCTCTGGAGCGGCTTGCCGCTGCCGGCCGGTGCGCGCGTCGCGCTGATCGGTCCACTGGCCGATGCGCCCCGCGACATGCGCGGACCTTGGGCGGCGGCCGGCGGCTCCGATCCCGACGTGACGGTGTTGGCGGGCCTGCAGACGGCACTCGGCGAGGGGCAAGTGCTCCACGCGCCCGGCGTCGACATCGCGGGTGACAATCTCGCCGGCGTGGCCAAGGCACTCGAGCTCTGCGCCCAGGCGCATGCGATCGTGCTGTGTCTGGGCGAGTCGCAGGCCATGAGCGGGGAGGCGGCGAGCCGAGCGCACCCGCATCTGCCGGGCCGGCAGCGACAGCTGGCCGAGAGCGTCTTCGAGCGCGCGCGCGCCTCGCGCAAGCCGGTCATCGTCCTCGTCTTCTCCGGCCGTCCGCTCATCGTGCCGTGGCTCATCGAGCGCGCCGATGCGGTGATCGCCGCGTGGTTTCCAGGCAGCGAGGCGGGCAATGGCATTGCCGACGTGCTGACGGGCCGGATGAGCCCGAGCGGGCGCACCCCCGTGACCTGGGCGCGAAACCTCGGGCAGGTGCCGCTTTTCTACGCCGCGCGGCCGACCGGGCGCCCCGCGGCCGCGAATGATCACTACACCAGCAAGTATCTGGACTCCTCCACCGACCCGCTGTTTCCTTTCGGCCACGGACTGACCTACGGTCGGTTCGTCCTCTCGAACCTTCGCTTGAGCAAGGATACGTTGCTCGAGAGCGAGACGCTGACGGTGCGCGTGGACGTCGCAAACCAGGGCCCGAGGACGGCCGAGGAGACGGTGTTTCTGTTCACGCACGACAAACTCGCGAGCGTCGCGAGGCCGCTGCTCGAGCTCAAGGGTTTCGGCAAGATCAAGCTCGATCCGGGCCGGTCGGGCAGCGTGACGCTGCCGCTGGCGGGCGGGGACCTGCGCTTTTTGGGCCTCGATCTCGAGCCGATATTCGAGCCGGGTGAAGTCGAGATCCTGGTCGGACCGTGCGCCGACCGATCGAAGCTACTCGCGACGACCGTTCACCTCGCGCCCGCGACCCGTCCCTGACTGCAGGCCCAGGTGAAATTCATTTCTTCGCGTGTGCCGGGCACGATGGGACTCCAAGGGGTTGCTTTGGGATCCGCCTCCTCGGTTTCCTCGGTGCCCTGGATGTTGTTGGCCGAGTAGTAGATGGCAAGGAGATTGCGGGTCTGTTGCTTCTTGCAGTCGTATTCCTGCTTCTCGACGGCGCTCATGTACGGGTTGCCCTGGCCCGTCTGCGGCTCGGCGTACTCGAAGCGTATCCAGCCGGTGACGATCTGACCCGAGCGCTTCAGCTGGTGAGTGCTGGTGAAGATCGCCCAGGAGCCATCGGTCGCGACGCTGCGAAATTCCCAGCCCCCGCTGGCCATGGCATCGAGCGTGCGCACCCAGCCCATGGGGTTGGCTTTGCGGGCCGCGCGCTCGCGCACGAGCTGCTCGGCTCGAGCTTGCGCGGCCTGATTGGCACGCTCGCGCTCCACCGCCCACTGCTTTTCCTGTTCCGGGGTCTGGCCGCCGGCAATCTCGACACCGGCGAGGAGCGCGGCCCCGCAGGCGGCCGTCGCGGCCCACCGAATCAATTTGCCCATGGTGCCAAATGTTAGCGCTTTACAGCGCCTCGTGTGAGATCTCGAACGGCGCCTACGCGCCGGACGGCATCCGCGCGCCGCGATGAGGCCGGAATCGACAATAGCAAGTCCTGCATGGCCTGCGGCATGGTGCTGATCGCCTGCGGCACCTCGGCCTCCGAGACCGGGGGCGAGATCAGAAAGCCCTGCAGGTAGAGGGTGGGGTTCGCGGCGAGGCAGCTGAACTGAGTGTTGCGCTCGACGCCCTCCGCTGTCACCTCGATGCCGAGATCCTCGCACAAGAGGATCAGCGCCATCGCGATTGCGGCCGAGCGAGGATTGGTATCGATGCCCGCAATCAGCGCCCGGTCGAGCTTGATGCGCGACAGGGGCAACTGCTCGAGAGAGGCGAACGAGGAGTAGCCCGTTCCGAAGTCGTCCAGCGCGATCGCAATATCGAGCGAGCGCAGCAGCCGCAGTGATTCGATGGTGGCGGCGCCCGTTTGCAGCACCGACTCGGTGAGCTCGAGCTCGATGCAGTGTGCCGGCAGCTCGAACTCGTGCAACAGCCTCTGCACGCGGTCGACGAAGCTCGTGTTGGCCAGCTGCCGCGGCGAGACATTGATCGCGACCTTGACCTCGGGCCAACAGGTGCGCCGCCAATTGGCCGCGGTCTCGATCGCTCGACGCAGCACCCAGTCGCCGAGCTCGAGGATCAGGCCGGACTCCTCCGTCACCGCCAGGAACTCGGCCGGTGCCGCGAGCCGACCGTCGGGCGTTCGCCAGCGGACCAGCGCCTCGACCAACCCGACACGCAGGCTGTCGAGGCGCACTTCCGGCTGGAAAAGCAGCTCGAACTCCTCGTGCTCGAGCGCTCGCCGGATTCCCTGCTCGGTGACGAACTTGCGGGTGGCTGCCTCGAGCAGCTCGCGGGTGAACAGCGCCGCCTGGTTGCGTCCGAGTGCCTTGGCGCGAAACAGCGCCGCGTCGGCGGCGCCCAGCAAGTCCTCGGCTGTTTGCTCGTGATCGGGGTAAAAGCTCGTGCCAATACTCACGCTCACGGTGATCGCGCGCCCCTCGACGCTGAGCGCGCGCTCGAAAGCGCTGACGATGCGATGTCCCGCGAGGAGCGCCGATTGAGGAGAGTCCGACTGCTCGTGCACGATCGTAAATTCGTCGCCCCCCAGGCGCGCGGCGAATCCGAGAGTCTGCGCGGTTTCCTCCAGGCGCTGAGCGACGCTGATGAGCACACGATCGCCGAAGGCGTGGCCCATGCTGTCGTTGAGATTCTTGAAGTTGTCGAGATCGATGAAGAACACGGCGACCCCGGTGCTGCGCTGCCGCGCGCGCTCGAGCGAGCGGTTGAGGAGGACGAAGAACTGCCGCCGGTTCGCAAGCAGCGTGAGCGGGTCGTGCTCCGCCAGGTGCTGCAGCAGGCGCGTGCGCTGCTCGACCTGTGTCTCGAGCGTGCGCCGGTAATCCTGGGTGATCTCGCGCGCGGCGCGCAGCTGGAACGCCATGCGGTTGAAGGCGACCGCCAAGGCGTTGAGTTCCTTCAGGCCGCCGCGCGGCGCACGCACGTCTTCGCCGCGCGCCAGCTTGCGCGTCGCCTCGATCAGCCGGCCTACCGGGATGAGGATGCTGCGCATCGTCCAGACTGCGATGATTAGCCAGACCAGGAGCACCGCCGCGGTGATCCACGCGACCATCAGCCGCCGATGGCGGTCCGGCACGGTGGTGGTGGTCGTGGTGGTGGTGGTGACGGCATCGACAATGGGCGAGGCGATGGCCGGCGGCAGCGCAGGCACGCTCTGCGCAGGTGCGGCTGCGGCGGGGCGCTCGAGCACGGTGAGTGACTCGGCTACGATTTCGGGTACGGAAGCGAGCAGACCGTCGCGCCCTGCCGCGAACCTCGCGGTCTCCTCTCGCTGGGTGTTGTCGGTCTCGATTCCCGCGGCACGCAGCGTCGCCAGCTGTGCAAGATCGCGGTGCATCTCGCGCACCCAGTCCTCGCCCTCCGAGCGCGAGAAGCTCGCCGTATCGGCCTGGAACGTGCTCTGCAACGCGTTCTCGCTCGTGGCCAACGCATCGAGCGCCTGAGGATCGGCAACGCTCGCCGCGGCGACGTCGGTGAAATGCCGCTGCAGCTCATCCACGCTCCCATGCAGACGCAGCAGCGATTGCCGCGCGAACACCCGACCGAACAGCTTGAGCGCGCGGTTCATCGAGGCGGTAATGCGCTTGTCCATCGCATCGAGGCGGTTCTGGTATAGCTGGAGCACCGCGCGCCGCTGGTCTGCCGACGCGACGTAGTCGGCCCCGGCGCGCTCGTAGCTCGTCAGAGCCGTCTGCACGGCGCGTCCGCGCGCCTGCTCCTTGCCGAGCGCCTTGACGGCCAGTTCGAGGTCGTGTTGCGCGGCGCGCCGGCCCTCCTCGGCCGAGCTCGTGTCCATGGATACGCGCGTCTCGATGCCGCGCTGATAACGCTCGAGCGCCGCTTGGAAGCGGTCGATCTCGGCGGGACGAACGTCGGAATGCGTCGTCTGGTGGGAAATGAGTGGTGCTGCAGTCGGAAGGGCGGGCGCCGGCGCGCGCGCGTCGGGCGCGGGGGAGTACTGTCCACGGTCGAGGCGCGTGGTCTGGACCACGGCGATCTCGCGCTCGATCATCACATTGGCGGCGATGGCGAGGACCGCGACGGCCGCGAAGGAGGTGGCGAGGCGTCCCGCGATGCCGAGGGAGAAGCCGCGGCGCAATCGGGCCCTTGCGCGCAGCAATTTTCGGCCCACAGCCGCTCTTAAGTGTGCCAACGCAGGCCCCATGAACATCAACCCGCAACGATGAAGAGTCCATTGTGGCACTGCGCCAGGGGGCCCTGGGCGGGGGATACCGGAACTGTGGAGTAAATCCCGTAAACGTCGGCAAAAGGACGACGCAGCCGGAATTTATCCTACAAAATCAATATATAACGGCCCACCGCCGCCCGCTTAACGAGCGCTGCCCGGGCCTGCCAAGCGAAGTCGCTAGGGCTTGATACCGGCCGACTTGTCGCGCGTGCCGGCGAGGGGCTCGGGGTCGTCGTCGCCCGTATCCAAGCCGTCGTCGTAGAGAGTGTCCTCTTCACCGTCCAGGCGCAGCTCCGTGTCGGGATTGCGGCGCTTCTCATACGCGTCGTGATCCGCCGCGTTCTTGTTCTCCGCACCCTCCAGTTCGGTGCCTCGCAACCGTCGTTCTCCGGCCGTCGGCGACTGTTTTGCATCCTTCGGCGTTTCGGGGTTTCCCATCACGAGCTCCTCACGCGATATGGCGACACTCACACTCTAGCATCGGCACGCTTATCGCGAACACACGCGTTTCGGGCAGAGCGCGTAGGAATGCGCCGACGCCGCAGGCCGCATTCCGCCTGGCGGATTTGCCGTGGCCGACCGGCTCAGCCGGTCGATTTCGATACGCGCGGGTAAGCGGAAGCCTCCGGGAGCGTGGACGAGCGGGCTTCGGCGAGCGGGATCGGAGGCGCCTCGCAGAGGGCCATCGCCAGGACGACACGCAGTCCCGGACCGCGATCGGAAAGCTCCAGCGCGCTGCCATGCAGTTTGGCCACGGCCTGGGCGAGGCTCAAGCCGAGACCCACGCCTGGCGTGCCGCGGCTCGCATCGCCGCGGTAGAAGCGCTCGACGACTTTGGCCTTCTCCGAGTCATCGATGCCAGGGCCGTTGTCGGTCACGGCAATTTCGGCGCGCCCGTCCGTGCGCCGACGCAGGGCGACGTCGATTGTCCCGTGCTCCGGGGTGTACTTGAGCGCGTTGTCGATGAGATTGCTGAGCGCCTGCGCGAGCAGAATGGGATCGCCCGAGACCCGGAGCGAGGCTTCCGCATGCAATAGCAGGCGGATGTTCTTGAGTTCCGCCGCGGGCGCGTAGAACTCCACCGCAGTGCCGGCGAGGTCGACGAGATCGAAGGCGACAAAGCCCGATCGGCGCAGGCCCGCGTCGATTTCGGCGAGGCGCAGGAGCGCGTCGAAAATCCGTATCACCCGGTCGACGTCGGCCACCGCGCCGTCGATCTCCGCGAACGTCGCTTCCGGCGGCGGCCGGATGAGAGCGAGCTCTTCGAGGCGCGAGCGCAGCTCGGCGAGCGGCGTGCGCAGGTCGTGCGCGATGGAATTCGAGACGTTGCGCACCCCGTGCACGAGCTGCTCGATCTGATCGAGCATGCCGTTGATGGTACTCGCCAGAGTGCTGAGCTCGTCTTGGCTTCGATCGGTGGGCAAGCGGTGCTTGAGGTCGCCGTGGATGATGGCCGACACGGTGTGCCGGATGCTGTGCACGCGAGCCATCAAGGCGCGCCGTGTGATGAGGCCGACCAACAGGCCGGCGATGCAGAGCACCGCGACGGCGGCTATGAGTCCGTACCAGAAGCGGCGCTCGAGCGGCGCGAACAGCGTGTTGTCGCGGCCCACGAGCAGCACGTAGTCCCCGAGCCTGGTCACGTGCACGAGCGAGTTCTGGATCCCGTGCCGGCCCATGTCGACCATGATCCGGTAATTGCCCGCGGTCGCCGGCAACGCGCGCGGCCAGGCTGCGAGATTGCCGGCCAGAGGTTGCAAGGATGCATCGGTGAGCAGCAGGATGCGATCGCCGGCGATCTGCATGTTGACGCGGGCATCGAGGAAATTCTTGAGGCCCTCGCCCCCTTCGCGGCGGTAGATGTCGGTCAGCCGCAGGGCGTCGGCTTGCAGAATCTCGCTGCGGCCGTCCTGGATGGTGACCTGCCATGCGTAGTAGAGCGGCGCGGCGAACAGCACCAGTGCCGCTATCCCCAAGGCGACGCAGCCGAGCGCGAGCGAGAGCGCGGACGAGCGCATCATGCTAATCGGCCGCTGTGACCATGTAGCCCGCGTTGCGCACCGTGCGCAGCAGCGGCCGCTCGAACTCCGCGTCGATCTTCTGGCGCAGCTTGCTGATGTGCACGTCGACGACGTTGGTCTGCGGGTCGAAGTGATAGTCCCAGACGTTCTCCAGGAGCATGGTGCGCGTGACCACCTGGTCGGCGTGGCGCATGAGGTATTCCAGCAATTTGAATTCCCGGGGCTGCAGCGTGATCGGCCGGTCTCCGCGAGTCACCTTGCGCGTCATGGGGTCCATATGCAAGTCGCCGACCGTCAAAGGGATCTCGCGATTGACGCCCTGGGAACGGCGATGCAGCGCGTCCAGGCGGGCGAGCAGCTCGCCGAAGGCGAACGGCTTGGTCAGGTAATCGTCGCCGCCGCTGCGCAGGCCGCGAATGCGGTCGTCGACCTCGGTGAGCGCGCTCAAGATGAGGATCGGGGTGCGTTTGCCGGCCTTGCGCAGCACTTCGATGATGGCGAGGCCGTCGATCTCGCCGGGCAGCATCCGGTCCATGATGATCACATCGTATGGCTCGCTCGCCGCGAGAAACATGCCGTCGCGCCCGTTGGCGGTGTGGTCGGTGGTGTGGCCGGCCTCGTGCAGCCCTTTGACGACGAACTGGCTGACGCGCTCGTTGTCCTCGACCAGGAGAATCTTCAAGTCGGCTCTCCCACGGCAGACGGTTGCGCGGTCGCATCGCTCCCGCGGCGGCGGCCGTTCAGCCACAACTGGAACCGGTCGAGATACAAATACACCACCGGCGTGCTGAACAGCGTGAGAGCCTGGCTCACGATCAGCCCGCCCACCATGGTGTAGCCGAGAGGTCGGCGCAGCTCGGAACCCGTGCCGTGGCCGAGCGCCAGCGGCAGCGCGCCTAGCAATGCCGCCATGGTCGTCATCATGATCGGCCGAAAGCGCAGCAAGCAGGCCTGCCGGATGGCGTCGTGCGGCGTCAGGTGCTGCTCGCGCTCGGCCTGGATCGCGAAGTCCACCATCATGATGCCGTTTTTCTTGACGATGCCGATGAGCAGAATGATGCCGATCAGGCCCATCACGTTGAGCTCCATGTGAAAGAGCAGCAACACCAGGAGGGCTCCGACGCCGGCCGACGGCAACGTCGAAAGAATCGTCAGCGGATGAATGTAGCTTTCATAGAGCATGCCGAGAATGATATACACCGCCACCAGCGCCGCCAGGATCAAATACGGCTGGGTCTTGAGCGAACTCTGAAAGGCCTGCGCCGTCCCCTGGAATGTTCCGGTGATCGTCGCCGGCAGGTGCATCTCGGCCGAGACGCGCGTGATCGCATCCACGGCATCGCCCAGGGCGGCCCCCGGCGCCAGATTGAACGACAGCGTCACCGCGGGAAACTGGCCCTGGTGATTGATCGACAGGTAGGTCACGCGCCGGGTGTCGTAGTGCGTCATGGTCGAGAGCGGCACCATCTGCCCGGTGAGCGGCGACTTCAAGTACAGCTTGTGCAGGGACTCGGGGTCTCTCTGCAGCGAGGGCGTGATCTCGAGAATCACGTGATAGCTATTCTGCTGCGTGAAGAATTGTGCGGCCTGGCGCTGGCCGTAGGCATCGTAGAGCGCTTGATCGATGGCTGCGGGCTGGATCCCGTAGCGCGCCGCCGCATCGCGGTCGATTGTGAGTGCGACCATGCCGCTGGTGGTCTGCTGGTCCGTTGCGATGTCGCGCAGGATGGGCAGCTTTTGCAGGCGCTCGAGGAGCTTCGGCGCCCAATTATTCAGCTCGTCGATATCCGCGTCCGTCAGCGTGTATTGATACTGAGTGCGCGTCGTGCGTCCCCCGATGTTGAGATCCTGCGCGGCCTGCATGAACAGCGTTGCGCCGGGAACCTGCGCAAGTTGCGGGCGCAGCCGGTTGATGATGTCGTCGGCACTCGCGGTACGCTCGCCGCGCGGCTTCAAGCCGAGGACGACGAAGTCGTTGTTGATGGGCCGGTTGCCGCCGATCACCGTGCCGAAGCTGGCGACGTCCGGGTCGCGTTCCACCACCTCCAGCAGTTTGTGATTCCTGCGCACCATTTCCTCGTACGAGATGTCTTGCGGGGCATCGGTGAGGCCCACGATGATTCCCGTGTCCTGCTGCGGAAAGAATCCCTTGGGAATGACGACGTACAACAGCACCGTGGTGGCGACGGTCAGCACGAACACCACCATGGTCGTGCGTTGCCGCTCGAGCACGAAATCGAGGCCGCGCGTGTACCAGGCGAGGAGCTTGTCGAAGGCGCGCTCGATGGTCATGTAGAAGCGCCCGTGCTGGGCATGCTTTTCGTCGCGCAGGAACTGGGCGCACATCATGGGGGACAGCGTGAGCGCGACGAACGCCGACACGGTGATGGTGAGCGTCATGGTGATGGCGAACTCGCGAAACAGCCGGCCGATGATCCCGCCCATCAGCAAGAGCGGAATGAACACCGCGACCAGCGAGATGCTGATGGACATGATGGTAAAGCCGATCTCGCCTGCGCCCTTGAGCGTGGCGTCCAGGGGCGAGAGGCCGTCTTCGATGTGCCGATAGATGTTCTCCAGCATCACGATCGCATCGTCCACCACGAAACCGACCGCGATGGTCAGCGCCATGAGCGACAGATTGTCCAGACTGTAGTGCAGCACGTACATCATCGCCGCGGTGCCGAGGAGCGCGAGCGGGACGGTCACGCCCGGAATGATCGTGGCCCAGGCGGTACGCAGGAACAGGAAGATGACCATCACCACCAGCGCGATCGTAAGCACGAGCGTGAACTCGACGTCCTCGACGGCCGCCTTGATGGTGGTGGTGCGGTTGGCCACGACGCTGACCTTGATCGAGGGCGGCACCGCCGCAAGCGCGTGCGGCAGGAGCGTCTGGACGCGCTGCTCCGCGTCGATCACGTTGGCGCCGGGCTGCTTGAAGACGAGCAGCAGGATGCCGTCGTGTCCGTTTTGCCAGGCCGTGAGCAGATTATTTTCCGGACCGTCCACGGCGACGCCGATGTCGCGAATTCGCACGGGAGAGCCGTTCTTGTAAGCGACCACGACGTCGTTCCAGGGCGCGGCCTTGAGCAGCTGGTCGTTGTCGTAAATCGTCATCGAGCGCTGCGGGCCGTTGATGGAGCCCTTGGGAGCGTCGACGGTTGCAACGTTGATGACGGCGGCCACATCCTCCATTTGCAGTCCCAGCGCCGCGAGCTTCACCGGATCGATTTGCACCCGTACCGCCGGCTTTTGCTGGCCGCCGACCGACACCTGCGCGATCCCGGGGATCTGCGATATCTGCTGCGCGAGGATGTTTTCCGCATAATCGTCCACCGTGGTGACGGGCAGAACCGGCGAGCTCATCGAGAGAATCAGGATGGGCGAATCGGCGGGATTCACCTTGCGGTAGGTGGGTGGCGTGGGGAGGTTCTTCGGCAGCTGGCCGCCCGCCGCGTCGATCCCGGTCTGCACGTCCTGCGCCGCCGCGTCGATGTTGCGGTCCAGATCGAATTGCAGCGTGATGAGACTCGTGCCGTTCAAATTGCTCGAGGTCATCTGCGTCAATCCGGAGATTTCCGCGAACTGATACTCGAGCGGCGTCGCCACCGTGGCCGCCATGGTTTCGGGGCTGGCGCCCGGCAAGGACGCGCTCACCTGGATGGTCGGAAAATCCACCTGCGGCAGAGGAGCCACAGGCAAGAGCGGATAAACCACGCAACCCACCAGGAAGATCCCGCCCATGAGCAGCGAGGTCGCGATCGGGCGTCGTACGAACGGCTCGGAGATGCTCATGGCGCCGCGTCGCGCACGTGGGAGCCGGGCTGCAGCCGATACTGGTTGCTGGTGACCACGCGTTCACCCTGCGCGAGTCCGTCGGTGACGATGGTCATGCCGTTGGCGCTTTCGGCCACGTGCAGCGGGCGCGCCTCGACGGTCGAATCCCGCTTCACCATGTAGGTGAACGGCCCGGCCGGCCCGAGCTGCACGGCGGAATCCGGAATGGTGAGCGCATCGCGCTCCGTGCGCACCAGAACGCGCGCATCGACGTATTGTCCAGGCCACAAGGTGTTGTGCGCATTGTCGAACGTCGCCTTGAGCCGCACGCTCCCGGTCGTCTGATCGATCTGATTGTCGATGAGGCTCAAAGTGCCTTCATCGAGCACGGCGCCGCCCTCGCGGGCGACGGTGGCGACCTTGACGGGTCCGCTCGCGAGCGCCCGCTGCACAGGTGCCAGCTCCTCTTCCGGGAGGGTGAAAATGACGCTGATGGGCTGCATCTGGGTGACGACCACGATGCCGGTCGTGGCCGCGGCGTGCACGATGTTGCCTGGATCTATCAAGCGGATGCCGGTACGTCCGTCGATCGGCGAGACGATCCGCGTGTAGTCGAGCTGCGTGCGCGCGTTGTCGATGACCGCCTGATCGACCTTGAGCTGGGCGGCCATCTGCTCGACCAGCGCGCGCTGCGTGTCGACGGTCTGCTTACTCGCCAAATCCTGGGGCTGCAGCTGCGTGTAGCGCTCGAAATCGAGCTTCGCATTCTTGAGCAGAGCCTCGTCCTTCACCTTGGCAGCCACGGCCTGCTCGTAGGCCGCTTGATTCGGACGCGGATCGATCTGCGCGAGCAGATCGCCCTTGTGCACGGCTTGCCCCTCGGTGAAGGCGACTCGTTGCAGCTCCCCGTCGACGCGCGCCGTCACCGTGACGGTGTAGAAAGCCTGCACCGTACCGAGGCCCTGCAGATAAATGGGCACTTCCGCCCGGTTTGCCGGGGCGGTGTCGACCGCAATGGGTTGGGCCGGCTTTTTATCGGCCGCAGCGACCGGAGTGTGCAGCCGCCACGCAAGCAGGCAGAGCGCAGCGATCCCAACGCCGGCGTAAGTTTTCCAGCCGCGCTTCGCATGCGACTTGAGAGTCATCCGCTTTTCCCCTCCTGCCAGCCGCCGCCGAGGGCGGTGTATAGATCCACGAGGGCCTGCAGCCGCGAATACTGCACCTCGACCAGGGTGTCCCGGGCGCTGAGCAGCGCGTTCTCCGTATTCAGCACGGTAAGCACGTTGATGGTGCCTGCCGACATTTGTACCTGTGCAAATTCATAGGCGCGGCGAGCCTTCGCCACGGCCTCGGTCTGCCGCTGCTGCTGGACGGCAGTCTGGCGCGCCGCGACCAAGGCGCCCTCGACATTGTCGAGGGCGGTGAGGACGGTCTTGTGATAATCGCTCAGCAATTCGGTATAACGCGCCTTGGAGTAGGCGAGCTGGCCGCGCAGCGCACCGCCGTGAAAGATCGGCTGGGTAAGTCCGGCGGAAACCGCGTAGATGCGATTTACGGGATTGACGAGCGAGGAGAGGACGTCGCTCTCGTATCCGCCGGAGGCGGTGAGCGTGATGGACGGGAACAGCGCCGCGCGCGCGACCGTGATATCTGCGTTCGCGGAGACCAGTTGTTGCTCGGCCTCGGCGACGTCCGGCCGGCGCGTCAGGAGCTCCGAGGGCAGTCCGGCAACCACCTCGGGCACCTTGAGATCGTTCAAGGTGCCATCGGTGACGTCGAGCGACTCCGGTGTCTTGCCGACCAGCACCGCCAGCGCATAGACCGTTTGCCGAAATTGTTGTTCCAGCGGCGGCAGCGCGGCGTCGAGCAGCGCCACTGCCGTTTCCTGCTGGGCCACATCGAGGCCGGTCGCCGTGCCGACTTGCTGCTGGAACGTGAGACCGCGCAGGATCTTTTGGCCGTTCGCCAAATTCTGCCGGGCGACATCGATGCGCTCGCGCAACTCGAGTGCCTGTAAATAGGTTGTCGCCACGCTCGAGATGACGGTGAGGGCGACTGTTTCCCGATCGTATCGGCTCGCGACCGCGAGCGCGCGGGCGGCATCGCGCGCCGCGCGGTTCTTGCCCCAGAAGTCGAGCTCGTAGCTCGCCGTCAACACCGGACTGAAGACATTGTAGACGCCCATGCCTCCGCCGCTGATCTCGGTTCGCTCGCGCGTGGCGGATGCGCCGAGATCGACCGTCGGCAGCAGGGGCGCTCCGGCAATGCGCAATTGGGCATCCGCTTCCTGGACTCGAGCCATGGCCGCGGCCAGATCATCGTTGGCGCGTCGCGCTTGATCGATCAGGTCGTCGAGCTGGGAGGAGCCGAAGCGATGCCACCAATCGGTCGCCGGCCAAACGGATTGAGCCGATTCGAGCTCGGAATTGCCCGCCCTGCTCGCGTCCCAGGTGTTCGGCAGCGGCATCTCGGGTTTTCGATAGGAAGTTCCGACGCTGCAGGCCGCGAGCATCGCGCATGCAAATCCACCGAGGGGGCCCCAAGAACGCATGGCCGCCACCGTGAGCCCCGGGCGGTTAACCGCGTGTGATCGAATTGTTAAAACGGTTTAATGTGCGACGGGGGTCTCATCGTCGGCATCGAGGGTGCTGCGGATCTTGGCGTCCAGTTGGTCCACGGTGAAGGGCTTGGGCAGCATGGCGCCCCCGGAATCCGCGATGCCGTCGTACGGCGGCGCGCCGCGGGTGTACCCGGTCGTGAACAGGACTCTCACTTCCGGATGCTTCTCCTTGATGCGATCTGCGAGCACACGGCCGTCCATGCCCGGCATGACGATGTCCGTGAAGAGCAGATCCGCGCGTACGCCCTCATCGAGAAGACCGAGCGCCTGCTCCGGGCCTGCCGCAGCGATGACTGTGTAGCCGAGACCCTGGAGCGCCTCGACGGTCATGCTGCGCACCCCATCCTCGTCCTCGACCACGAGCACGGTTTCGCCGTTGGGTCGCGATGCTCGAGGCTCGCGCGGCGCGACGCCCCGCGCCGCTACCTCGTTACCCAGGTGGCGGGGCAGATAGATCCGTACCACCGTTCCGCGTCCAGGCTGCGAGTCGATCTTGACGTGGCCGTCGGATTGCTTGACGAAGCCGTACACCTGGGAAAGCCCCAACCCCGTCCCCTTGCCGGGCGTCTTGGTGGTGAAGAACGGGTCGAAGGCGCGGGCGAGCACGTCGGGCGTCATGCCGGAGCCAAAGTCGGTCACGCAAATGCATACATAGTCGCCGGGCCGGGCATCCACATGGGCGCGTGCATAAGCGGCATCGAGGGCGACGTTGGACGTCTCGAGGATCAGGCGTCCTCCGTCGGGCATCGCATCGCGGCCATTGACGCAAAGGTTGACGAGCGCACTCTCCAGCTGCGAGCCGTCGGCAAACGTGCGCCAGAGGCCCGCGGCGAGCACGGACTCGAGCTGGATATTGGGTCCGATGGAATGCAGCAGCAGATTGGACATGTCGCGCATCAGCTCGTTGGCGTCGAGCGGCCGCGGGTCGAGTGCTTGCTGACGCGAAAAGGCGAGCAGGCGCGAGGTCAATTGCGCGCCGCGCCGCGCACCTTCCATGGCATTGCCGATGAAGCGCTCGGCCTTGCTCTTGTCGGTGCCGAGGGAGCGCTTGGCGATATCGAGCGAGCCGACGATGATGGCGAGCATGTTGTTGAAGTCATGGGCGATGCCGCCCGTGAGCTGGCCGACCGCCTCCATTTTTTGCAACTGTCGAATTTGAGCTTCGGCGGCCGCGCGCGAGGCCGCCTCGTCGAGCAGGCTGCGGTTCGCGGCCTCCAGGGCCTCGGTGCGCTCGCGCACGCGCTTTTCGAGCTCCGCGTTCAGGAGATTGCGCTGCTCGGCGGTGGCCGCGAGGTCGCGGAAAGCCGCGTGCATGCTGCCGACCGCCATGAGAATGACGGCCACCGCGAATCCGTACATGGCGTAGCCGATCCAGAGCGGGCCCGTGCCCGTGCTCGGGCCCGCCGTGGGCACGGCCGCGAAGAAGTACTGCCGAGCGAGGGCGCCGAGCACGGCCGCCAGCGCGCCCGCACGCCACCCGCAGAAAAAGCTGGTCACGAGAATCGCCGGAATGAATGTCAGGAATGGGAAGCCGGCGAGACGGCCGGCGAGCAGCAAGCGCGCGAGCAGGGCGAGGGCCACCGTCGCCATCGCGACGGCGTAACCGGCGAGCGGGCTCCGGCGCAGCTTGTCGGTGCGCTCGTAGAACTCCCTGGCGCGGTGGATCAGCATATCAATCGAGTATGGTCGCTGCGACGGGAGCACTGGGTTGCACCGGCGGCAGCAGCGTGGACAGCCGAGGAGGGTCGGCATCGCGCATCGCCGCGAACGCCACGATGTGCTCGAGGATGTGTTCGACGTAGGCGCGGGTCTCGCTGTATGGAATGTTCTCGATCCAGGCATCCGCCTCTTCTGTTTGTGCAGGCAGCCAGCGTGCCACGGACACCGGGCCCGCGTTGTAGGCTGCCAGACAAAGATCCAGCTGGTGACCGTAGCGGTCAAGCAGGTCGTGCACGTAGGCCGCGCCCAGAGGGATCGCGACCGCAGGATCGAACAGACTGTCCCGGCCCGGGACCGGTAGACGCCAGCGCTTGGCCACCGCGCTCGCAGTCCCGGGCTGCATCTGCATGAGGCCGCGGGCATCGGCGCGCGACACGGCGTCTTTTCGATACAAGCTCTCCTGGCGGATGATGGCCAGTATCCAGTCGGGCGGCACTTCGGTGAGCGTGCTCGCCTGCGCGATAATCGCGGGGAAGGGACGCGGGTAACGCAGCGGCACATCGTCCCAGCTGTCCGCCTGCGCGAGCATGGCGATGGCCTCGGCGTACCACCCCCAGCGCGAGGCGAGGCGCGCCGCCTGAATTTTCACCGCCGGGCCCATCGAGAGGAGCGCCGCATTCCATTCGGCCGCGGCGTCGTCCGTCAAGTCGCAATCGAAAAGCGCATGAGCGCGGATGAGTTCCGGGTCGGCGGCGAGCGTGTTCTGCAGCGAGGGATCGTCGGGCACCGGATGGATGTTGAGCGCGTACGGCTGCTGCAGCCGATCCGCGGCGAGGTAGCCATAATAATCGCGCAGGCCCGCGATCTGCGCGAACAAGGGTGCGGCCGCCTCGGCCCCTGCGGTTGCCGCGGTGGCGCGCGCACGCCAGTACCGCCAGCGCGGCTGACTCGCGAGCGCAGCCGGCATGCGTTGCGTCCATTCGAGCACCCTGCCGTAGTCGCCAGCCCACACAGCCGCGCGCACGCGCCACTCCTGCACCTGGGTATCGAGGAGCTCGGTGGGAAGGGCATCGAATGCAGCGACGGCGCCCGGTTGACGCGCATAGGCCTCGCCCAGTGCGAACGCCCGCTGCAACCGGCCGCGCAGCGCCGGTGTGGCGTCGGGTCGCGCCAGGAGCAGCGGCAGGAGCGATGCGGCGGAGGGGGCATCGGTGTTGGCGAGCCGCGTGAAACCGGCAAGCAGCGCATCCGCCTCGACCGCGGTCTCGCGCGTCATGGCGAGCGTCGTCAAGGCGGACTTCGGGGATTCGAGCAATTGCAGCCATACATTCAGGGGCGCGGCGCGCTCGGCGGGAACCTCGGCGACGAATTCTCGCGCGAGCGTTGGATTGTCCGCGGCGAGCGCGGCCCGCGCGCGCGCTTCGAGCAACGCGGGAGTCAACAGGCCCTTCAGGCGCAGCCAGGCCTCGACGGGGGCGCATTCGAGCGGTTCGCGCTGGGGCAAACTCCAGCGAGCGAGCGCATCGGCGGCCAGATGGTCGGTGTCGCCGGTCGCGAGGCGCCCTGCGAGCCGATCGCAGACGAGCGCGGGATCGATGACGTCGGCGGCGCGCGGCAGAAACCAATCCCAGCGACGGCGCTGCGCGAGGCTCGCGAGCCACTGATGCTTGAGGCTGCGCCCCACCGGCTGGCCTTCGTGCGCACGAAGAAAGGTGTCGATGGCCGCATCGAGCTCCTCGCTCGGCGTGAAGGCGAGGTCGCGGCGCAGGCGGGCGGCCACCAGATAGTCATAGATCGCGTACGCCTTGAGCGCGGGCGAGTCGGGGGACTCCGGCAGGTTCATGCGCACTCGCTGCATGGCCGCCATGAACTCCGCCGCGGCGGCCGGTGCCGAAGCGTTGGCCGCTGAGGAGGAGGCATTCGGGTCGGACGTTGCGGCCGGCGCGGAGCGCGCGCCCAGAAACGCGCTCACCAGCGCGACGATGAGCATGCACCGGCGCATGCTAGGCGCGGTGATCCGAGGCACCCTCGGTCTTTTGGGGACCGATCTCGGAGAACTTCGACTCCTCGCGACTGCCCATGCGCGACCAGTCGCAGCGCAAGCGGTAGCCGTCGACGGCGTAGACCTCGTACCACCCGGCGGTACCGGCGGCGTCCGCGGCTTGGCGGCGAGCCGCTCCGGGACCCCCGTGACGGTTCAAGAAGTCCTGGATCCGCTCCTGGCTATCGGGCGTTACATCGCCCGGGGGCGCGTTACCGGATTTGTCTTGTTGCACGAATGCCTCTCGATATAATAACTCGGGTACGGGCGAGTTCGCGTCGGCCATTTCCTGCAATCAGCCAAGGCGCAGTCTCCGAGCTTTCGCCAACCGAACCATCATACGCTGCTGCCACGATGCCCATCTACGAATGCGATCCCTGGCGAGAGCAGTATTTCGCCCACGTTCACTGTCCTCCCGACGTGCACATTCCTACCGACGATGTGGATGGCTACAAGTTCAATCCGCGGCATCGGGCGATTTATAACCGGCTGCTGGTCGCGCAATCACAGGGACTAGAATGCGGCCTGCACGATTCCCCGCCGGCGCGCTATCCGGTTTTCTGCAAGCCGGTCACCAACCTCAAGGGAATGGGAGCGGGCACGAGCGTTCTCGCGAGCGAGCGTGATTTTCTCGAGAATTGCCGGCCGGGCGATTGCTGGATGAAGCTCTTGACCGGCGATCACATCAGCAGCGACTGGGCGGTAGTGGACGGTGAGACGGCGTGGTGCCGGCACACGCGCGGCATCCCGGGAATCGGCGGCACGTTCGATTACTGGATCATCGAAGCGCGCGTGCGCCGCCGTCTAGAACGCTACTGCCGCGCCTGGATCCGCACGAATCTGTCCGACTACACGGGCATGGTCAATATCGAGACCATCGGCGGACGCATCATCGAGGCGCATCTACGCTTCGCCGATCAGTGGCCGGATCTGTACGGCCGCCAGTGGCTGGATGCGGTGGTGCGGCTATATCAGCATGGGTTTTGGGAATTTGCCGACCGCCGGCGCACCTGCGGCTACAGCGTCGTGCTGTTCGGTCCTCATGGGCGCCCTTATTCTCATCCCACCCCGGAAGAGCTCGCCGGGTATCGTGCGACGCCCGATGTCAGCAGCGTGCAGATCACCTTCTTCCCCGACCGGCCACAGCACGCCCACATCATGCCGCCGGGGGGATTTCGATTGGCCGTGATCAACAGCGGATGCCTCGAGGCGGCGCTGCGCCTGCGGGCGAGAATGGCAGCGGACTTCGGTCTTCTCGAGGAGGAGCGCGCGGCGGTCGTCTCGCTCGGCGCCGAGCGAGGCACCGGCACGCTCACGGGGCCGGGAGCTTCGCGGACAGCCGATCCGCGAGCGAGCTCAGATCGTTGCTGAACGCGCGCGCGATGGCGGCATAATCGCCCGCCGCCACGGACGCGCCCGCCGCCACGGGCGACTGAAAGGTTTCCCCGCCGACCTCGTCAGTGTTGCGGCGTGCATCGACCACGCGCCAGTGAGCCTCCAGCGTCGCTTGCCCGCCCTCGCGCACGCTCATCCGCACGACATCGACGCGGATCTTCACCGCTATGAGGCTCGCCTGATCGAAACCGCGATCCGCGACGAGCACATCGGCGCGTCTGCGCTCGATGTCGCGCGCGAGCGTCTGCGCGACGAGCTCGGAGAGGGGGGCGGCCCAGCGCTCGTGCTCGAGCACGAGCAGCTGATCCGCCGCCGTGGCGATCACCATCTGGCGCCGGTCGATCACCGGCGGCAGCGAGATCGCGAGTATCACGTGCGTCGTGAAAGCGGCCGTGGGAGCAGGGGTGTTCTCCGGCAAGGTCGTGAGCGCATAGAAATGATCCCGTTGTCCCGCGCAGCCGGCGAGGATCGCCGCGGCGCCCAGGCAAGCCGCGCGCAGGCGCGGCGCGGAGCGAGCACGGGCTGTCATTTGGGATCCGCCGGTTTGCCCCGGATCAGTGCCTCGGGGTGGCGCTCGAGGTAGTCGGCGAGCGCGCTCACCGAGCGTGCGGCGTGCGACAGCTCGAGCAGGGTCGAGGAGAGGTCGTTTTGCAGCGGCGCTCCTTGCGAGAGGGCCTCTTTGGCGTTCTTCATGGCGTCCTCTGCCTCCTTCAGCGTGGCGTTGACCTGCGGAGCGACGCTATCGTCGACCCGACGCATCAATTGACCGGTGCTCTTCAGCGTTTCCTGGAGCGTCGTCATGGTCGCAATCAGGTGGGCCGACAGTTGGTCGAACGGCACCTTGTCGAGCTTCCTCGCGATGCTGCCCACCGAGTCCTGGATCTCGTCCAACCCCCCCGAGGCGGTCGGAAAAATCGGCGGGTGCTCGTCCCAGTCGACGCGCTCGGCCGGCGCCCGCTTCTCCACATCCACCGACACGAATTTCTGGCCCGTGAGCAGACTCCCGGTCTTCAGCTCGGCACGCATTCGGTGCGCCACCATGCTGTCGATCATGTCATGGCCGCTGATATCGGAGCCGTTGTCCGTCCCCGCGCCCCGGCGTGCGTGGGGGCGGCCGCGGATGCGCTGCGGGAAGATGTCCACCTCCACGGGGAAGCGCAGCATTCCCGCGACCGGGTCGTACTCGACGGCCACGCGCTTGACCTCGCCGATATGGATGCCGCTCAAGTCGACCGGTGCGCCGACGGAGAGTCCGCGCAGCGAGCCTTGGAAATACATCACGAAGGTCTGCGCCATGGTATCCGCCTCGCGCATGGCGCGCTCCTTGTCCGAATACATCGAAAAGCTGGTGTCCTCGGGCGATTGCGGCGATGGTTTCGCGCCGGGAATCGGTTGGAATGCGACGCCGCCTTCCAGGATGGAGGCGAGCGATTCCGTATGCAGCTTGACTCCTTCCGAATCGACGCTCATGTCGATGCCGCTCGCCTGCCAGAAGCGGGTCTCGCGTGTGACGAATGTGTCGTAGGGCGAGTTGATGAACACCTTGATGGTCACACTGTCGCCGTTCGGATCCAGCGAGTACGCCACGACCTGGCCTGCCGAGATGTGCCGGTAGAACACGGTGGATCCGATGCTGAGGGAGCCGATGTCCTTCGCGTGCAGCACGTATTCTCGCCCGGGCAGTCCCAAGGTCACGATCGGAGGCACCTCGAGGCCGGTGAAAGAGCGTGCCGGCACGGATGAGTGTCCCACGTCGACGCCGATATAAGCGCCGGAGACGAGGGTCCCCAGGCCCGAAATGTTGGCTCCCGTGACGCGCGGGCGGACCACCCAAAAACGGGTGTCCTGCACCAGATAATCGCGCGCATCGCGATGAATGCGCGCCTCGACGATCACGTTCTTGCGGTCCTTGGAGACCCGGATTTCCTTTACCTGGCCGATCTCCACGGCCTTGTAGCTGATTTTGGTCTTGTTCGGCTCCAGATCGTCGGCGTCGCGGAAGGTGATCTCGACGGAGACGCCTTCGGCCAGCTTCTCGTGCACGGCGACGAACGCGCCGGCGACGATCACGATCGCGGGCAGGATCCACACGTAGGGCAAGCGCACGCGGCGCTCCCGATCGGGCAGCGCCTCCGGCAGCTCATCGACGGGGGGAGGCGGACGCTGGTCAGTCATGCGTATTCGCGTCCCAGAGCAGCCGCTCGTCGAACGTTTGCGCGGCCAAGAGGGTGAGTACCACCACCCCCGCGAACGCAAATGCGCCGGGGCGTATCTGGACGGTCGCCAGGGACGGGATCTGCACGAGGCTCGCCAGCAGCGACAGCGCGAACACGTCCAGCATCGACCAGCGACCGACGAACTCCACGATGCGGAACAGCCGGCTGCGCTGCGCGGTATGGCGCACGCGACCGCGCCAGATGGCGAACAGAATCTCCCCGAGCGCAACCAGCTTGAGCAACGGGACGATGATGCTCGCGAAAAAAACGAGCAGCGCAATGGGCCAGGACCCTTGGTGCGCGAGCGAGATAACCCCGCTCATGATGGTGTCGTCTTCGTCGCTGAAGATCTCATGGGTGTGCATCACGGGTAGCACGTTGGCCGGAATGTACAACACTGCCGCGGTGATCACCAAGGCTGCGCTGGTGCTGAGACTGTAGGGGCGGCGCACGAACAGCGGTGCCTCGCAGCGCGGACACGCCGATTTCTCCTCGCCGATGGCGCGCACCGTGGCGCGGCAGCGCATGCAGACGAGCAGCCCGAGGCTCTGTCCGGTGACGAGACCCGTCATTCGCGGCCCTCTGATCCCCGGCGCGGCACGGCCCTGGGCGTCGCGGGCCTGCGCGGCACCGGCCCATGGGCCGAGACCCAGCGCCAGTATTGTTCGCCGGGTGTCGCATTGGTGAGCGCCGCGATCGCGATCATGAGCAATCCATAGGCCATCAGCGCGACCCGCGGCGAGACTTCGGCCTGCGCCGAGAGCTTCACCAGGGCGACCACCGCCCCGAGCGTGAATACTTCGGCCATGCCCCAGGGGCGAAGCGCCGTGAGAATGCGAAACAGCACCTTTTGCCCAGGGGCCGCGCGACCGAGCCGCAAGGCAACGAGCACGTACAGCAGGGTCAAAATCTGTGTCAAGGGCACGGCCACGGCGGTGAACGCGACCAAAATCGCGAGGGCGCCGTAACCCTGCTCATTGAATGCCCGGGCAGCCCCGATCAGGGTCGTCATTCGCGTGCTGCCGTTCACCGTCAACGCCACCAGCGGGTAGACGTTGGCCAGGACGAAGAGCACGAGCGCCGTTGCGGCGAGCGCAATTACGGTGTCGAGACTCCCGTCGTTGGTACGATAGAGCTCGGCCCGGCACCGAACGCAGCGCACGCGGGCTTTGGCTGCGAGAGAATCGAGGCGATGCGCGAGGTCGCAGGCATGGCAGACGATGACGGAGGACACGCGGAGATGGTCACCTTATGAATATGGTCCGAAAAGGTAGCACTTGCTCGCCCATGAATGCTCTAAGAGTTTTGCCGGTTTTGGCGTAGGACGGACTGTACCGCAGCTGCACCGTGTAAATGCGCTCCAAATTGCCGAGAGTTTGCGGTCTGATCGCGCTGCTGGCGAGTACGGCGGCGCCGGTGTGGGCGTCCGACCCGGTCTCGTACAAGGTCGATCACTTCTCGACGGGTGACGGCTCGATGGATCCCACGTTGCGCGCCACCTCGAGCCTCGTCGCGCTGCGCAGCTCGGCGCCGGTGAGTCCCTACGCATTGATCGCGCGGTCACGCGCGGACATCGACCGGCTCAAGACCGCGCTCGAGAGCTACGGCTACTACCAGTCGAAGATCACCATCCGCATCGACGGCATGGCGCTCGGCGATCCCGGCCTCGCAGACCATCTGAACGCGTTGCCCAAGAAGCAGGACGCCCATGTACAGATCGCATTCAAGCTCGGTTCGCTGTACCACCTGCGCGACGTCCGTATCGACGGGGATCTGCCGCCGCAGGTTGAGGGGGCGTTCACGCTCAAGCCCGGCAGCCCGGCGGTGGCCGACACCGTGCTCGCCGCGGGAGCGCGTCTCTTGTCGGCGCTCGAGGAACAGGGCTATGCCTTCGCCAAGGTCGATCCTCCGGTCGCCTACGAGGACAAGACGCAGCCCTTGCTCGACGTGACTTTTCACGTCGAGGTCGGCCCGCGCGTCAACATCGGGGAGATTCACTTCACGGGCTTGAAGCGGGTGCACGAAAGCTTGTTGCGCCGCCGCCTGCTGCTGCACACCGGAGAGCTGTTCCGCGCAAGCGCGGTGGAGCGCGCGCGTGCGGACCTGTTGAGCCCCTCCATCGGAGTGTTCGCCTCCGTGAGCGTCAGGATGGGTACCGCGCTGGATGCGAGCGGGGGAGTGCCTGTCACCTTTCAGGTGCAGGAGCGGCCGCGCCATACATTCGGCGTAGCGGCAGCCTACTCGACCGATCTCGGCGGCAGTAGCACCGTCAGCTGGGGCAACCGCGACGTATTCGGCAATGCCGAGCAGTTCAGCATCAGCGCCTCCATCATCAATCTCGGGGGCAGCGCGACCAATGGCGTCGGCTACGATGTGCCGATCAGGTACATCCTGCCGGACTTCGGACATCGCGATCAGTCCTTGCAATTCGCGGTGGAAGCGCTCAAGCAGGATCTGATCGCGTACGATCAGACCGCCATCAAGACCGGCGTCACGCTCACCCGCAAGCTCAACAGCCTTTGGACGGTGAGCGCCGGCCTGGCGGCGACCGAGGAGACCATCAACCAGATCGTCTCAATCACGGTGACCGGTTCCGGGAGCGACCAGACCGATCAGCCCGACAGGATGCTGTTCAATTACACCCTCGTCGGTGTGCCGCTCATCGTGAGCTACGATTCCACTGACCTCGCCTCGCCGCTGGACGACCCGAGGCACGGCATACGCGGCTCGGTGGCGCTGGTGCCGACCCATTCACTGGGGCACTCCGATGCGACGTTCCTGATTACCACGATCAAGGCAGCGACCTATTTCGATCTCGACCACCTGCTGCCCACCGAGCCGGGACGCAGTGTGCTCGCCGCACGCGCCTTGATCGGATCTGCCGAGGGCGCGAGTGTGGATGCCTTGCCGCCGGATCAGCGGTTCTACGGCGGCGGCAGCGCGAGCATTCGCGGCTACCCTTATCAAGGCGTCGGACCTTACTTTCCCATCCTCTCCTGCCCGCCGCCGGCAGCGAAAGGGTGTACCCCGGGCGTCACGGGCTACACCACTTATCCCATTGGAGCGACCACCATCAGCGCGGCCACGCTCGAGTTTCGCCAGCGCTTCAAGGGCAACTTCGGCGCCGCTTTCTTCGTCGACGGCGGACAGGTCGGCCCCAACTTGACGCTCAAGCCGACCGACCTGTTCGTGGGCGTCGGCACGGGCGTGCGCTATTACACCCCCATCGGACCGATACGCCTTGATTTCGCCGTGCCCCTAAAACGTTACGATAGCGATCCGGAAGCGTTCCAAATCTACATCGGACTGGGGCAGGCGTTCTGATGCGTCGCTGGATGAGAATTTCGGCCTGGATTCTCGGCTCGCTGGCCGCACTGATGGTGTTCGTGACCGTCGCGGTGCTGGTGGTGGGCAACACGAGCGCCGGACGTGGGCTGATCGAGCGGCTCACCTTTCGGATGACCGGCGGCAACGTGAAGCTCACCGGACTCGGCGGCACCTTCCCGGCCGACCTCACCCTCGATCGGCTCGAGCTCATCGATCGAGGCGGCGTTTGGCTCACCGCCGAGCACATTGCGCTGCGCTGGTCGCCGCCCGCGCTCCTCGAGCGGCGCATTCGCGCGAACAGCCTCACTGTCGCGCGCCTCGACATGGAGCGAACGCCCTTACCCTCGCGCTCGCCGAGCACGGGGAAACCCTGGGTTCCGCAGGTCGATATCGATCGATTCTCGATCGACGTGCTGCAGCTCGGCGCGGGGCTAACCGGCCGACCGGCCACCTTGTCGATCGCCGGCAACGGGCGGATGGTGTCGCTGGAGGATGCGCGCGTCGATGTGCGGGCGCATCGCATCGACCGCGACGGGATCGGCGATTACACGCTGAACTTGCGCTTCGATTCACACCGCATGGACGGGCGGCTGACCGCGCACGAGCCGGCGAGCGGGCCGCTTGAAAACATTCTACAAGTCCCGGGATTCGGCGCGCTGTCCGCCGATGTCACCATTACCGGACCGCATAACGCCGAGCAGATCGATCTCGAGCTCAGCGCGGGCGACCTGAAGGCGCAGGTGCGGGGGAGCATCGACCTGCACAACGGATCGATGGACCTCGATTACTCGCTCGCCGCGCCGCAGGTGAGCCCGCGCCCGGACCTCAAGTGGCAGCGGGTCGCGCTCAATGGCCACTGGAAAGGCCCCTACACTGATCCGACGGCGAACGGTCATCTGGAGATCGAGCGGTTGGTCCTGCCAGCGGGCACCGCGATCGCGGCCTTGCATGCCGACCTTAGCGCCGCCGGCGGCGAGGTTGCATTGAAAGCGCTGGTCGAGGGGTTGCGCATACCCGGCTCTCAACCCGCGCTTCTGGAGAGGGACCCTCTCAAGATCGAAGCCTCGATGCGGCTCAAGGAGCCGACGCGCCCGCTCACTCTGTCGGCGACGCACCGGCTGTTTGCGCTCGACGCAAATGCGGTCACCACGGGCCAGCAAAACGCCGCCTTCGTGCTGACGCTCCCGAGCATCGCCCCGTTTGCGGCGCTTGTGGGTCAAGCACTGAAGGGGGATGCCACGGTGAAGGGCCGGATCGAGCGGCGCGAGAGCGACGTCGGCCTAAGCCTCGATGCCGCCGCCGTGCTCGCCGGCGGTGGGCCGAGCTGGTCGGCCATCGTGGGCAATCGCGTCACACTCGGATTGTCGGGCGCTCTGTCGGCCAGCACTTTCACCGTCGATCGCATGAGGCTCGCCGGTACCGGGTGGAGCATGAGCGCGGGCGGCAGCGCGCAGCGGCCAGATCCTGCCGCGCCGGCGGCGGCTTCGCCGGCGGCGAATGAGGCCGGTGCGCCGGCCTCATTGGCCGCCGTCGTCAAGTCGCTCGACGCCCGCTTCACGCTGGATATCGCGAATCTCGGCATCGTCGCGAGCTCGCTGCAAGGCACCCTGCAAGCCTCCGGACGGTTGAGCGGCCCGGCGGCGTCGCTCGCGGGCGATGCCACCGTGAAGAGCATGCTTTCCCTGCGCGGCTCGGCGCCGGGCGCCGTGACGGCCGAGCTGCACGCGCGCGGCCTACCGGGCGCGCCAAGCGCGAGCATTCTGGCCAATGGCACCGTCGATGGCTCGCCGCTCGATATCGCGGTCACGCTCGCGCGGGCGGGACGGGGCGGGTTGCGTGCCAAGATCGAGCGCGGGGCATGGAAGAGCGCCAAGCTCCAGGGCGATTGGTCGATGGAATCGACCTTCGCGGACAGCCGCGGCCAGCTGCACGTCCAGGTGGGGGAGCTCGGCGACCTCGACCATCTCATCGGCCGGGACATCCGCGGCAAGCTCGAAGCCAGCGCACTGTTCACGCCCAAGAGCGGCAGCACCCACGCCCAGTTCGAGGTCGACGTGCAGAATCTGGCGTTGAGTCAGTTCACCGGCACCGTGCACCTGTCGGGCGAAGGTTCGACCGACGCGGTGGCGGCGAAGCTCGACATCAAGTCGCCGGACGTCATGGGCTTCCCGGCGACGCTGTCCGCTGACGCCGCCGTCGATCTCGAGCACGGCAACGTGCGCGTGCTGCACGGAGTCGCCGACTATCGCAGTCAGAAATTTCGACTGCTCGCTCCCGCAAAGTTGTCCTATGAACCCGCGCTCGGCATCGACGCGCTGCGTGTCGGCGCGCAGAGCGCCGTGCTGGACGTGCACGGGCAGCTCTCGCCGCAGCTCGACCTGCATGTCTCGCTGAGCCACGTCGACCCGCTGCTCATCAATGAGTTCGCTCCCGATCTCGTCTCCGAAGGAACGATCGAGGCGAGCGCGCACTTGCGCGGCACGCTGGCGGCACCCACCGGACACCTGCAGCTGGCGGCGCGCGGCTTTCGGTTCGCCGCCGACGAGGCGGTGGGGCTTCCCGCCGTCGATCTCAACGCGGGGGCCGAGCTCAATGCCAATTCGGCCGCCATCGACGTCAAGCTCAATGCCGGCAGCAACCCGTTGCTCAGCGTCAGGGGCGATGTGCCGCTCGATCTCGCGGGCGTCTACGATCTCAAGGTCGAGGGCAAGATGGATGTCGGCAACGCGAATGCACTGCTCGAGGCGCGCGGACTGCACACGAGCGGCGAGCTCGCGATCGATGCCAACGTCGGCGGTACGCTCGCCGACCCGCGCATCCACGGCTCGGTGACGCTCGCCAATGGCAGCATTCGCGACTACGTGCGCGGCATCAATTTGACCAACATGAGCGCCGAGATCACCGGCAACCAGGGCACGCTGCAGATCAAGAGCTTCAAGGCGAGCGCCGGGGCGGGCACGGTCAGCTTGGCGGGTAGCGTCGGCGTGCTGCAACCCGGCATTCCCGTGGACATCAAGGTGACCGCGGCCAATGCCCAGCCGATCGCGAGCAGCGTTCTCACCGCAAATCTGAATGCCGACATCCACATCACGGGGCACGCACGCGAGCAGCTGGCCGTCGCCGGCACCATTCACGTGAACCGGGCCGTGATCGGCATCCCCGACTCCTTGCCGCCGAACGTCGCCGTGCTCGACGTGCGCCGGCGCGGCCAGGTGGTGGAGGCCGCGGGCAAGCAACTCGTCATCGATCTCGACATCACGGTCAAGGCGGAGAGCGAGGTGCTGGTCCAAGGGCGCGGTCTGGATGCGGAGCTCGGCGGGGACGACCTGCACATCGGCGGCACCGCAAGCATGCCGTTCATCTCCGGCCGCCTCGGCCTGCACCGCGGTACCTTCAGCATCGGCAGCACTCAACTTACCTTCGACAAGAGCTCGAACGTGAGCTTCGACGGTACCGGCCTGAAGAGGAGCATCGACCCGACGCTGGACTTCACGGCAACCATGATCGTGCAGAGTACGACCTCCAGCGCGCAGGCGGGTACTCAGGTGACGCTGCACATCACTGGATACGCCGACGCACCCAAGATCGAGCTGACCAGCACGGGTGGCCAGAGTCAGGACGAAATCATGGCACTCCTCCTGTTCGGCGAGCCGGCCTCGCAGCTCTCGGCCCTGCAGCTCGCTCAGGTGAGCTACGCGCTAGCGACGCTCTCCGGCATCGGCGGGAGCGGCAGCTCCAATCCCCTCACGCGGCTGCAAAAGAGCCTGAGACTGGATCGATTGTCGGTGGCCCAAGGCACCACCACCAGCGCAACCGGCACCACCGAGAACTCGGGTGCCGCTGTCCAGGCGGGCCGCTACGTGACCAAGCGCGTGTACGTCGAAGGTAAGCAGAGCACGACGGGACAGAGTCAGGTGGAAGTGGACGTGGATCTCACCAAACACCTGAAGCTCCAGACTCGGCTCGGCAACGGCACGGCGGTGCAGGGCACCACTCCCCAGAACGACCCGGGCAGCAGCGTGGGGCTCTCTTATCAATTCGAGTACTGAAACGGATTTACAATAATGCAAGAGGATCTCACGCTGGATAATCTCCCCCCAGCCCGTTCGGCCTATCGCAGCAGGGATCCGCGCGCTTGCAAACCTCTTTCGTCGACTCATTGATCGAGAAGCGCTCGATCGATTACATACCCCTCGCCGAGCGTCACGGCAGGGTGTGGCACTTATGGCCCGTGTGGTTCGCCGGCGGAGCGCATCTTGCGACCGTCGCCACGGGAGTCGTGGGCATCGCGCTCGGCGGCAATCTCGTCTGGATGTCGATCGCCGTGGTCTTGGGCGCCGCCCTGGGTACCTTTTTCATGGCGTTTCACTCGACGCAGGGGCCGCAACTCGGGTTGCCGCAGATGATCCAGTCGCGCCCCCAATTTGGGTTCGTCGGCGCATTGCTGGTGTGGTGCGTGGCGCTGCTCGCCTACGTCGGCTACAACGCCTTCAACCAGGTCCTCGCGGAGCAGACGCTGCATTCGCTTTACGGCCTGCCGCCGGTGCCGACGATTGTGACCTTCGCGCTCGCATCGCTCGCTCTGGCCGTCGTCGGCTACGACCTCATCCACATCGCCCAGCGCTGGATTGCCTACGTCCTCATCGCAGCGTTGTTGATCTTCAGCGTCGCGGTGCTCGCGCGCGCGCATTTCTCCGCGGCGCAGCTGTCCTTGCGGGATTTCCGCTCCGTGCCTTTTCTCGCGCAATTCTTTGCCGCCGCCGCCTATCAAGTCTCCTGGTCGATCTACGTGTCCGATTACTCGCGCTATTTGCCGCGCACGGTAGGCGTGAGCGCCTGCTTCTGGTGGACGTATCTCGGCGCTTTCCTCGGCGGCGCCTGGACCATGCTGGTGGGCACAGTCGCCGCCGCGCTGTATCCGAGGCTGGAGGTGGCCAGCGCCCTGCGGGCGGCCGCCGATGCGGTGATCCCGGGATTCGGCAAGCCGCTGCTGCTCTGCTCGCTGCTCGGCCTGCTCACCATCACCACGCTCAATTTCTACGGCGCCTCGCTCACTTTGCTGAGCGTGATGGATTCGCTGAGGGCGGGGCGCCCGACCGTCGCGCGACGCGTGCTCACCCTCGCAGTGTCGGCCGTCGCCGCGAGCTCCCTGGCGCTCGCCTCGATGGAAAACACCGTCGAGAAATTCGGCGAGTTCCTCGCGGTGCTGCTGTATCTCTTCACGCCCTGGACGGCCATCAACCTGGTGGATTTTTACTGGGTGCGCAAGTGCCACTATTCGGTGCGCGAGATCTTCAACCCGCGCGGCATGTACGGGCGCTGGAACTGGCGAGGACTGGTCGCCTACGGCGGCGGCTTCGTGGCCATGATTCCCTTTTTCAGCGTTCCGGGCTTCTACGTGGGGCCGGTGGCACGCGCACTGGGCGGCGCAGATATCGCCATGCTCATCGGACTCCCGGTCGCGACGCTCATTTATCTGTGGGCCTGCCGCTCGTTCGACATCGAGCTCGATCGCCGCTGCGCGGATGCGGCGGATGCCGGGCTCGAAGCGGGCGAGGCGGCTTAGTTCTTCAGGCGGTAGCCCGTTTTGAATATCCAGCCGATCACCGCGAGGCACGCGACGAAGAAGCCGGCCGTCATGCCGAAGCTCAGGTAAATATTTACATCGGCCTTCCCGTAAAAGCACCAGCGAAACCCGCTGATCAGATACACGACGGGATTGAACAGGCTGAAGGCGCGCCATGCCGGCGGCAGCATGTCGATCGAGTAGAAGGCGCCGCCGAGGAAGGTGAGCGGCGTCACCACCAGCGTGGGGATGAGCTGCAGCTGCTCCCAGCCCTTGGCCCAGAGGCCGAGAACGAAGCCGAACAAGCTGAAATTGACGGCCGTCAACACCAAAAAGCCCGCCATCAGCAGCGGATGCACGATCCGGAGCGGCACGAACAGCGAGGCCGTCAACAGGATGACGATGCCGAGCGCCACGGATTTCGAGGCGGCGGCGCCCACGTAGGCGATGACGATCTCGACGTACGAGATGGGAGCGGAGAGCACCTCGTAGATCGTGCCGATGAATTTGGGGAAGAATATGCCGAAGGAGGCGTTCGACAGGCTTTCCGTGAACAGGGCCAGCATGATCAGACCGGGCACGATGAAGGCGCCGTAGCTCACGCCGTCCGCCGCCGTCATGCGCGATCCGATCGCCGCGCCGAACACGACGAAGTAAAGCGAGGTCGTGATGACTGGAGTCACCAGACTTTGCACCAGGGTGCGCAGAGCGCGGGCAACCTCGAATTTATAGATGGCCCAGACGCCGTGGCCGTTGAACTCGAATCGCGCCGCGCTCATGCCCGCACGCTCGGCGAGCGCACACTCGGCGCGCGCTCGCTGACGAGGCTCACGAAGATGTCCTCGAGCGAGCTCTGGTGGGTCTCGAGATCCTTGATCGGGATCGACAGCTCGCTCATCCTGTGCAGCAGCAGCGGGATGCCGACGTCGCTGCCGCCGTCGAAGGTGCACTCGAGCGAGAGCCCCTGATCCTTGAGCTCCAGACGCCACGCCGCAAGCTCGGTGGGAATTCCCGTGAGCGGCGAATGCAGATGCAGAGTGAGTTGCTTCTTGCCGAACTTGCGCATCAGTATCGCCTTCTCCTCGACCAGGATGAGCGATCCCCTGTTGATCACCCCGACGCGGTCCGCCATTTCCTCGGCTTCCTCGATGTAATGCGTGGTCAAGATGACGGTCACGCCGCGCTCCCGCAGTCCTCGGACGAGATTCCACATGTCGCGCCGCAGCTCGACGTCCACGCCGGCCGTCGGCTCGTCGAGGAACAAAATGTCGGGCTCGTGGGATAGGGCCTTCGCGATCATCACGCGGCGCTTCATGCCGCCGGAGAGGTCCATGATCCGGCTGTCGCGCTTCGCGCTCAACGACAGATCGCGCAGCAAGCTCGTGATGTATGCGGGATTGGGCGCGCGGCCGAACAGTCCGCGGCTGAAGCTCACAGTCGCCCATACCGTCTCGAAGGAGTCGGTGGTCAGCTCCTGCGGCACGAGTCCGATCTTCGTGCGCGCGGCGCGGTAGTCGCGCACGATGTCATGGCCGTCCGCGGTGACGCGTCCGCTGCTCGCCGTGACGATGCCGCAGACGATGTTGATCAGCGTGGTCTTGCCCGCGCCGTTCGGGCCGAGGAGGGCGAAGATCTCGCCCTTGCGGATCTCCAGATCGATCCGTTCGAGCGCGCGCACGCCCGAGGCGTAGGACTTAGTGACGTTCCGGATCGAGATTATCGACGGCATGCGCGCGGGACGAGACTCGATTTCGTCGGTCAGGCACGCGCAATGCGGTCAGGCATGCGCAATGCGCCCGAGCAATGCCGCGGTGAACTGCGCCGTGGTCGCCTTGCCGCCGAGATCGCCCGTGCGTACGTGGTCGGCGTTGAGCGTCCGGTTGATCGCGGTGCGCAGCCGCGCCGCGAGCTCCGGCAATTTGCAGTGATCGAGCATCATCGCCGTCGCGAGCAGCAACGCGGTCGGGTTGGCGACGCCTTTCCCGGCGATATCCGGGGCAGAGCCGTGGACCGCCTCGAAAATGGCGGCGTCCGCGCCGATGTTCGCACCCGGTGTCATGCCGAGGCCGCCCACCAAGCCGGCGACCAGGTCCGAAAGAATGTCGCCGAACAGGTTGGTGGTCACCAGCACGTCGAATTGCCAGGGATTGAGCACGAGCTTCATCGCGCAGGCATCGATGATGACCGTGTCCAGCTCGAATCGACCCTTGTACTTCTGTTCGTAGAGCTCCTGCCCGGTCTCCAGGAAGATCCCGGTGAGCGCCTTCATGATGTTCGCCTTGTGCACGATGGTGACTTTCTTGCGCCCGGCGGCGATGGCGTGCTCGAAGGCGAACTCGAGCAGCCGGCGGCTGCCCTGGCGCGTGTTCACGCCGCTCGCGATCGCGACGGCGTGAGGGTCATCGCCGATCTGAATGTAGTGCTCATGCCCGATGTACAGCCCCTCGAGATTCTCGCGCACGACCACCAGATCGATGTTGTCGAAGCGCCCGCCGGGGATGAGCGTGCGCGCCGGGCGCAGGTTCGCATAAAGCTTGAACTCCTCGCGCAGCCGTACGTTCGAGGAGCGATAGCCGCCGCCCGAGGGTGTCTCCAGGGGTCCCTTGAGCGCGAGATGCGTACGGCGAATGCTCGCGATGGTGCGCGCCGGCAGCGGATCTCCCTCCGCCTTCACGCCCTGCAGGCCGGCGATCTGGCGATCCCATTCGAACGGCGCGCCGAGCGCATCGAGCGCGGCCAAGACGCAGTCGACGATCTCGGGTCCGATACCGTCTCCCGGGATGAGAGTGGCGGGAATTTTTTGTGTCATCGCTCGGAAAGCATACCCGAACTCGAGCACCGGGCGTGAGCTCAGCGCAGCTGCTTGCTCATCGGAACGAAGTCGATGTGCTCGCCGTTGCCGAGATCGTAGCTCACGTGCTGCGTGCCGGCGTAGCCGCGCGCGGCGTAGAGTCGCACGCCCGGGAGCGTCGCCATCAGCTCGACGCGCGAGAAGCCGCGCTCGCGCGCCTCCGTCTCGCAGCGATCGAGCAGCAAAGTTCCCACGCCGCGCCGCGCCTGCGCCGGATCCACGAAAAACGCGCGGATCTTCGCGGCATGGGTGCGGGGATCGAGCATCGAGGCGTCGCGATCGGTGCGCGCGTCGCCGCCGAAGAGCGTCGCGCGAAAGCTCCAGCCGCCGCATCCGGCGAGCACGCCGTCTTCCTCCGCCACGAAATAGGTCCCGTCGTCCACCAATTGCGTATCGACGCCGAATGCGCCGCGCAACGCGCCTGCCACCTGCGTGTCGGTGTAGTCCTCTGCGCTCAGGCCGCGGGCGGATCGCTCGATGAGCGCGGTGAGCAGCGGGATGTCGGCGCGCAGCGCGCGGCGCAGCGTGATGCTCACGAGATCGGGTCCGCCGCGACGCGCGCCGGCGCGCTCTGCACCGCGGAGCGCATCATGGCGAACGCGGCGTACACGATCACCACTATTACGAGCCAGCGCAGCCATTCGAGCGGCAGCGATTTGACGATGAAGGCGGCGATGAGCACACCGAAGACGCCGCCGAAGGTGAGCCCGAGCGACGGACCCCAGGCGAACTTGCCGGTCTGGAAGAAGCGCAAGCTCGCCACGGGCTGGAGCAGGGCGCAGGCGCCCATCATGATCGGAAACGCGGCGATCGGATGCATGCCGAGCAGGGCGAGCGTGATCATGCACGGCGCGTACAGGCCGATGCCCGCGCTCATCAGCGCACCCAAGATGAAATTGACGCCGACCGCGAATGGAAACTTCCAGCCCACGAGACTCATGGCGGTGCCGCCTCCCGGCAAGGCATGCAGATTGACGGCGGTGAACACGCTCCCCGCGATGAGCAGCGCCACTCCCATGGTGATCTGGATCGTGCGCCGGGACAGCCGCGCCACGACATCGGCGCCGAGCCACGCGCCCATCGTGGCGCTCAGGATCATGCTGATGAGCAGGCGCGGCTCGACTTCGATCGCTCCGACGAAGATCACCGCCTCGGCGACGGCCGCGGTCGTGAGGCCGACGTTGAGGGTGCCGGGAATGCGCTCGTCCGGAACCATGTGCCACAATTTAAAAATGGCCGTCGTGGGAGCAAAGGACCCGATACCCAAGGTGTCGAAGAAGGCGGTGACGAATCCGACGACGATCTCCGCAGGCCGCGGCCAGCGCCGGTCCGCAGTTCGCGGTGCTGCGCGCACGCCAGCCACGATGAACGCGATGGACGCGGCACCCAGCGCGACGTAGAAGAAGATCTGCGCAAGATTCATGTGCGGAATATACCTCTTCGGGGCGCCGAGTATTCAGCCAGCCGTCGTTCACGTACACTCTGCAGAGCGGGTGGACGCCCGCCGTTCGATGAAAAAAACGAGGGGATGAATGACATGAGCACGTTACGGGCCAGCCCCCTGCTGGTGTGTGCGGCGCTGACTGCGGGCGCAACATGGGCTGCCTCCTTTCCCAATGCGCTGCCGCCTGATCCGACGCTGCGGGTCGAGAAGCTGCCCGCGAAGTATCCCGCCGGCTGGGCCTTCCTCAACTACGCGGGCGACCGCATCGAGCTTCGAAACGTCGGGAGCGACAGCCGCGAGGTCAAGGCTCAGTTGCAGGCGCGCGATTCGACCACCCTCCTGATTTCGGACAAGCGTCCGGAGATCTACACCGCGGACACCGTATGGTCGCGCGGAGTGCGCGGCACGCGTACCGACTTCATCACGATTTATGACTCGCAGACCCTGGACCCGATGGGCGAGATCGTCCTGCCGGGAACCAAGCGTGCGCTCATCACCGCGATGGAAGGCATGTTCGCCTTCACCGACGATCAGCGCCTCGCCCTCGTGTTCAATTTCACGCCCGCGGCCTCGGTCACCGTGGTCGACCTCGTGAAGCGCCAGCCGCTCGGCGAGATCGAGATTCCGGGGTGCATGCTCGTCTATCCTTCCGGGCAGCGCGGATTCTCGACGCTGTGCTCGAGCGGCACCTTGCTCAACATCCGGCTGGATGCCGCCGGGGCCGTGGCGGCCCGCAGCGAATCCAAGCCGTTCAACCAGCTCGACTCGGATCCTTTGTTCACGGCGAGCGCCGCGCTCGACGGCGTGCGCTATTTCCCGAGCTTGCACGGCCGCGTCCAGCCGATCGATATGAAGAGCGACGACGTGCAGGTCCTGCCGGATTGGCCGCTGGTGAGCGCCCAGGAGAAGGCCGTCAACTGGCGGCCGAGCGGCTGGCAGCTGATCGGGAGTGACGACAAGAAGCTGCTCTACGTGCTCATGCAGGCCGACGCGCAGGAAGGCACTCACAAGGATCCGGCGACCGAGGTTTGGGTGTTCAACGCGGCGACGAAGACGCGCGTGCGGCGGCTGCGCCTGGTGCGGCCGGGTTCCTCCGTCGCCCTCACGCACGGCACCGATCAGCTCATGCTGGTGCAGGCAGGGACGCGGCTCGATGTGTACGATCCCCAGGGCGGGGCGCTGATACGCAGTCTCGACCTGCCGGGACTGCACACCCGAATGCAGATGGAGCCTGCGCATTGAGCGTCGCCTACGATGTCGCCGGGGCTCACGGTGCCGCCGGGGCTTTCGATGTCGCGGGCGTGTTGCTCGCGCAGATCGGCGCGTTCCTCGCGGTGCTGCTCATCGCCTCCGCGATCCACAAGGCCTTTGGCTGGCGGCGCACACGCAGCGTCGTGGAGGATTTCGGTGGAGTGCCGCGCCGCGCGGCATCCGCCGCGGCGCTCGCCGCGTGCGCAATCGAAGCTCTGGCCGGCGCGCTGCTCATCCTGCCCGATCATCGGTGCGCCGGTGCGGCGCTCGCGAGCGCGATCCTGGGCTTCTACCTGGCGCTGATCGCGCGTGCCGTGGCTCTCAACCATGGCGTGGTGGACTGCGGCTGCAGTTTCGGCGGCGGGTCGAGAAACCTCGGGAGATTCGAGATCGTACGCAATGCCGTGCTGCTCACCGCCGCGCTGCTCGTGCTCACGTGCGCGGATGCGAGCGCAACCATGGCGCCGTCGCAACTGCTTGCCGCGTGCGCGCTGCTCGCACTGTACGGCGCGATCGATCAATTGATGGCGCTTCACCCGATGCGCCAGGGTGGCGTGCTGTGAGCTTCGTGATCGCCTCGCAGATTGCCCTCTGGCTGGCGGTGCTCGCGCTCGGGATGGTGTGCATGGCGCTTGCGCGCCAGATCGGCGTGCTACATCAGCGTATCGCGCCGGCGGGAGCACTCGCGCTGCGCCAGCCGCTCAAGATTGGAGAGCCGGTTCCGGAGATGAGCCTGACTGCGCTCGACGGAGCGGCGGTGCGTATCGGCGGAGCGCATGGCGGCCGCAGCCAGTTGCTGTTGTTCGTGTCGCCGGACTGCGCCGTCTGCGAGTTGCTGCTGCCGGCGGTGCGCTCCGCGCAAGGCGCGGAGCGCTCGTGGCTCGACATCGTGCTCGCAAGCGACGGCGATGCCGACCGGCAGGCGCAGTTCGTCAAGGACAAGGGATTGGGCAAGTTCCCGTATGTGCTGTCCGAGCAACTGGGACGCAGCTTCGGCGTCGCGAAGCTGCCCTACGCCGTGCTCATCGACGAGGTGGGCAAGCTGGCCGCGACCGGGCTCGTGAATACGCGCGAGCACCTCGAGAGCCTGTTCGTCGCAAAGGAACGCGGCGTCGGCAGCATTCAGCAATTTCTGGGACAGCGCGATCCGAAACGCGCCTCTCTAGGAGAATGACGTGGATCAACTCGATCGATTGGCGGAAAAGATGCTGCGCGGCTTTGCGAGCCGTACTTCCAGACGCAATGTCTTCAGCATCCTCGGCGGCTTGCTAGCCGGCGCCGCGACGCTGCCGCTATTGCCCGTGGCGAAAGGCGGGGAGGCGGGAGGCGCGGACCCGAACGATCCGAATTCCGGCGAAGAGAATCCACAGGTCTCGGGCAATCCGCAGGATCCGGGCGATCACACCAAGTGCGATTACTGGCGCTACTGTGCGATCGACGGATCGCTTTGCTCGTGTTACGGCGGCACCGTTACCTCGTGTCCTCCCGGCACGGAGATGTCGCCCATCACCTGGATCGGCACTTGCCGCAATCCCGCGGATCAGCGCAACTACATCATCTCGTACAACGACTGCTGCGGCGGCGTCGCGTGGGGACGCTGCGCTTGCCAGAACAACCAGGGTGATCGGCCGATCGTGCGACCGCAGACCAACAACGAGGTGACCTGGTGCTTCGGCACCAAGAGCCAGTCGTACACTTGCACCGTCGCGCTCATTCTGGGCGTTGCGCTCGACCAGAAAAAATAGCGCCGCGGCGATGAGGGTGTCGGGCTCTTGGGCGTGCAAAGCGCAGCTCGTCGCGATTGCGCTGGCGGCCATCGCGCGGCCCGGCGCCCCTGCATCCGCGCAACCCGCGGGCGTCGAGAACGCTCAGCGTGCGTGGCAGAACTGGACCTTGAACTGCCAGGGCTGCCACCGATTCGACGGTTCGGGCTCGGACGCCACGGCTCCGGGGATCGCGGGGACCGTCGCGAAATTTCTTCGCGTTCCGGGCGGGCGCGAGTATCTCATCCGCGTTCCGGGCGTTGCGACCTCACCGCTGTCGGATGCGGATCTGGCCGAGGTGGTGAACTGGATGCTGTGGCGCTTCGACAGGGAGCATTTGCCGGCGAGCTTCCGGCCGTACACGGCGGCCGAGATCGCGCCGTTGCGCGCGCGGCCGCTGCGGCTCGAGGCCTCGCAGATGCGCAACGCCTTGTTGAGTCAGGCGGAGGCGGCGGGGTCCAAATGACGTTGCCACTCGCAGGTCAATTGATTACCGTGACTCAAGGAACGAGCACCGCGCCGCGGACGATGTCGAAGCCCGTGTGCGCGCGCTCGAGCGGGCTCTGGAGAGCGAGCGCGCGGCGCGGGCCGAAGCCGAGCGCAGCAGCCGCTTGAAAGGGGAATTCCTCGCCACCCTGTCGCACGAGATGCGTAACCCCCTGAACGCGATTCTCGGCTGGGCCACCATTCTCACGCGCCGCAACGATTTACCCGAGGCGGTGACGCAGGCTCTGCAGGCAATCGAGCGCAACTCACGCCTGCAGGCGAGGATGATCTCTGATCTGCTCGACTATGCCGCGATGAGCGAGGGCAAGGTGTGCTTGGTGAGGGAGACCATCGACCCGTATCCGGTCGTGCGCAGCGCTCTCGAGGGGGTCTCGGCCGCGGCGCGCAGTGCCGAGGTCGGCGTCGAGGCTTCATTTGACGGGGAGTCGATGCGCATCGAGGCGGACGCGGCTCGGCTGGAGCAAATCATCTCGAATCTGCTGACCAACGCCGTCAAGTTTTCGAACCGGGGCGGCGCGGTCAGGCTCATGGCGGCGCGGAGCGGCAATTTCTTCCGCTTGGTGGTGAGCGACCGAGGCAGGGGCATCGAGGCGGAATTCTTGCCGCGCATTTTCGATTGGTTCAGCCTTGGCAGTTCCACCAGCACCCGCAGCCGCGGCGGCCTCGGGCTCGGCATGGCCATCGTCAAGCAGCTCGCCGATCTACATTCCGGCACCATTCGCGCGGAGAGCGCGGGCAAGGGCCAGGGAGCCATCTTCACCCTCGAGCTGCCATTGTGCACCGCAGCACATTGACTAGGGAATTCCCCTAAAGAGTGATAGTCGAACTGCTCAGCGATTTCATGTAGTATCCGTGCCGGCTCGTGAATTACTACTTAGGTCAGTTTCTGGTCACTGCCGCCGCGGCGCGGCGTCATCTTGACCAACAACCATCAAAGCAGCTTTCTTCGATCCAGGTGGTCACTGCGCCAGCCCATGGCTGGTGTTTGGCCGATTGTCTCTCTTGCAGTTAGGTGTTTCTAAATGACGAAAATGTATGTTGGCAATCTCCCGTTCTCAATGGACGAGTCCGCGGTGCGTGCTTTGTTCGAAAAGCACGGTCCCGTCCAGTCGGTGGCGCTGATCAATGATCGCGACACCGGCCGGCCCCGTGGGTTCGGCTTCGTTGAAATGGCGAGCGCGGACGCGGCTCGTGCCATGCAGGCCTTGAATGGCCACGATGTCGAGGGGCGAGTGCTGAAGGTGAACGAGGCACAGGAGCGCACCGGCGGCGGTGGCGGCGGCGGTGGCGGTGGCGGCGGTTCTCGCGGCCCGAAGCGCTGGTAACAGCGCCTTCTGAAATGCGCTACTGGACTGGGGCCGCAGCGATGCGGCCCCAGTCGCTTCGACATGCGACCCCAGTCGTCAACGATTATGGGTTTACGCTTGAGGGCGATGCGCTTATAATCGCCGCCCTCGACAGGGGACGCCAGCAAGCTAAGAACCAGAAGCCGGCGTCCCTGAAGGGAACGTTCGAACGAACACTTGAATGGCCCCTCGGAGGGGCCATTTGTTCGTTGAAGAGGCGTTGAAGAGGATAGGGGGCCGATGGTCCCCTTTTTTGTTTTGAGGGCCGCGATGCGTGAGGCCTTGATGCGCTTGCTGGAGCCGCCGATCGAGGCCCTGGGCTTTGAGTTGCTCGACCTGGAGCTCGCGCAGGCGGGACGCGGCGGGGTGCTGCGGATATTCATCGACCGTGCGAACGAGCCGGATGCGAGCGTGACCGTGGATGATTGTGCGGCGGTGAGTCACGCGGTGAGCGAGGTGCTCGAGATCGAGGATCCGATCAAGGGCAATTACACGCTGGAAGTCTCTTCGCCCGGATTCGATCGGATATTGCGCAAGCGCGCGCATTTCGAGCGCTTCGTGGGCGAGCGGATCTTCGCCGAGTTGAAGCTGCCGCTCGAGGGGCGGCGGCGCTTCGTAGGAACGTTGAAATCGATCGGGAACGACTCGATCTTGGTGGAAGTCGACGGACGGCCCTACGAGCTGCCGTTGGAGCGAATTCAGAAGGCAAGATTGCGGCCGGAGTGAGTCAGGAGCCTAAGGACATGAACAAAGAAATTTTGATGGCAGTAGACGCCGTTTCCAACGAGAAGGGCGTCGACAAGGAAATCATCTTCGACGCCCTCGAGGCAGCGCTGGCGTCTGCGACCCGCAAGAAGCACGGCGAGGAGCTCGACGTGCGCGTCGCCATCAACCGCAAGACGGGCGGCTACGACACGTTTCGTCGTTGGAAGGTGTTTGCGGACGACTCCAGCGAGCTCGAGGTGCCGGAGCGCGAGCTGCGCATGGACGACGCGCGCGAGATCGACAAGGACGTGGAAGTGGGCGGCTACGTCGAGGAGCCGATGGAATCGGTGCCTTTCGGGCGCATCCTCGCGCAGACCGCCAAGCAAGTGATCGTACAGAAGGTCCGCGAAGCCGAGCGCGCGCAGGTGGTGGATGCCTACAAGGATCGCGCCGGTACGCTGGTGAGTGGCATCGTCAAGCGCGTCGACCGCAACGGCGTCTACGTCGACCTCGGCGCGAATGCCGAGGGCTTCGTCGCACGCGAGGAAATGATCCCGCGCGAGCCGGTGAGGTCACAGGACCGCATCAAGGCGTACCTCAAGGAGGTGCGCTCGGAGCCGCGCGGCCCGCAGCTGTTCTTGTCGCGCACCGCCCCCGAGTTCCTGATCGAGCTGTTCAAGCTCGAGGTCCCGGAAGTAGGGCAGGGCCTGATCAATATCCTGGCGGCGGCCCGCGACGCCGGCGTGCGCGCCAAGATTGCCGTGCGCTCCAATGACCCGCGCGTCGATCCGGTGGGCGCTTGCGTCGGCATGCGCGGATCGCGCGTGCAGGCGGTCTCCAACGAGATCGCGGGCGAGCGCGTCGACATCATTCCCTTCGATGAGAACAGCGCGCAGTTCGTCATCAATGCCATGGCGCCCGCGGAAGTGACGTCGATCGTCGTCGACGAGGACTCGCACTCGATGGACATCGCGGTCTCGGAGGACAAACTCTCGCAGGCCATCGGCCGCGGCGGCCAGAACATCCGTCTGGCGAGCGAGCTCACGGGGTGGGAATTGAACGTGATGAGCGAGTCGCAGGCAGAGGCAAAGAGCGAAAGCGAGTCGCTCGCCCTGCGCGAGACGTTCATGCAGCAGCTCGACGTCGACGCAGACGTCGCGAGCATCCTGGTGCAGGAAGGCTTCTCGACCATCGAAGAGATCGCCTACGTACCCGCGAGCGAGCTGAACGCGATCGAGGAGTTCGACGAGGAGATCGTGAAGGAGCTGCGTACCCGCGCGCGCGACGTGCTGTTGACGCAAGCCATTGCGAGCGAGGAGTCGATGGACGGCGGGGAGCCGGCGGCGGATCTCGTCGAACTCGCGGGCGATGATCTCGCCAAGGCGCTGGCGCGCAAAGGCGTGCGCACGCGCGAGGATCTCGCGGACCTGGCGGTGGACGAGCTGGTCGAAATGGGCGGCGTCGATGAGAAGAAGGCCGCCGAATTGATCATGGATGCCCGCAAGCATTGGTTTGCGGAAGAGGAAAAGGTTTAGGAGCAGCGGTATGGCAGATGTAACGGTCGCGCAATTCGCCGAGGTCCTCAAAGTTCCGGTCGATCGGCTGCTGCAGCAGCTCGACCAGGCGGGGATCAAGGTCGACAGCTCGGAGGACATGATCAGCGAGGATGCGAAGCACGAGCTGCTCACTCATCTGCGGCGCAGCCATGGCCGCGACGATGGGCACGTCGATGCGGCGCCGCGCAAGATCACGCTGCGCCGCAAATCGCAGTCGGAGCTGAAGCTTGCGAGCCCTCAGGGCCGGGCCCGCACCGTCAATGTCGAGGTGCGCAGCAAGCGCACCTACGTCAAACGCGAGGTGCTCGAGGATCAAGCCCGCCATCAGCAAGAGGAATTGGACCGCCAGCGCGAGACCGAGGAGCAGGCAAAGGCAGCCCTGGAGCGCGCCGAGCACGAGCGGCTGGAAAAGGAGCGTGTCGACCGCGAGCGCCTCGAGGAGGAGAGCCGGCGCCGCAGCGATGAGGAGAACCGCAAGCGTACCGCGGAGGAAGAGGCGCGCCGGCAGGCCGAGGTGCAGGCGCGCGAGCAGAGCGAGCGCGAGCGCAAGGTCGCCTCGGCTGCGGCGGCCAAACCCGCCAAAGCCGCGCGCGAGACGCAGGACGACAAGGCGACGCGCTATGGCCGGCAGGAGCTGCACATCGTCGGCGATGTGAGCTCGCGGCACAAAAAGAAGAAGTCGCGCGACGGCCGCCGCCGCGCAACGGGCTCCGATACGGACGCGAAGCACGGCTTCGAGATGCCGACGGCGCGGGTGGTGCGCGAGATTGCGATCACCGAAGCCATGACCGTCGGCGAGCTCGCGCAGAAGATGGCCGTCAAGGCGACCGAGGTCATCAAGACATTGATGAACATGGGCGTCATGGCGACGATCAACCAGACCATCGAGCAGGATACGGCCATGCTGGTGGTCGAGGAGATGGGCCACACCCCGGTTTTGCGCAAGGAAAACGTCATCGAGGAAAGCCTGCAAGGCGAGACCGATGCCACTCTCGAAGTGGTGCCGCGGCCGCCGGTGGTCACGGTCATGGGACACGTGGATCACGGCAAGACCTCGCTCCTCGACTACATTCGCCGCACCAAGGTGGCGGCCGGCGAGGCGGGCGGCATCACGCAGCACATCGGTGCGTATCACGTGGAGACCGCGAAGGGCATGGTGACTTTCCTCGATACGCCGGGCCACGCCGCGTTCACCTCCATGCGCGCCCGCGGCGCGCAGGTCACCGATATCGTCATCCTGGTGGTGGGTGCGGACGACGGCGTCATGCCGCAAACCATCGAGGCGGTCCAGCATGCTCAGGCTGCCCAGGTTCCGATCGTCGTCGCGCTCAACAAGATCGACAAGCCGGAGGCCGATCCGGAGAAGGTCAAGCAGGAGCTCACCAAGTACGGGGTCATTCCCGAAGAATGGGGCGGCGAGAATATTTTCGTGAACGTCTCGGCGCGCACCGGCCAGGGAGTCGACCAGCTGCTCGATGCCTTGCTGCTGCAGGCCGAGGTGCTCGAGCTCACGGCGCCGATCGACGGGCTCGCCGCGGGCTACGTCATCGAGTCGAGCCTCGAGAAGGGACGCGGCGCCGTCGCCACCGTGCTGGTGCTGCGCGGCACCTTGAAGCTCGGCGACCCGCTGCTGATCGGCCAGGAGTTCGGACGCGTGCGCGCGCTGTTCGATGAGGCCGGCAAGCCGGTCGAGAGCGCCGGGCCCTCGATCCCCGTCGTGGTGCTGGGCCTGTCCGGCGCTCCGAATGCGGGCGACGAACTGCTGGTCGTCGAGAGCGAACGCAAGGCGCGCGAGGTGGCGATGCACCGGCAGGCCAAATCGCGCGACGTCAAGCTCGCGCAGAAGAGCGCGAACATGCAGGACGTGTTCTCCACCATGGGAGAGACCAAGCCGAACCTGGTGCAGATCCTGGTGAAGGCCGACGTGCAAGGAAGCGTCGAGGCATTGCGCGATGCGCTCAAGGCTCTCTCCACCGGAGAAGTGGGCGTCAATATAGTCGCCTCCGGCGTCGGCGGTCTCACCGAGTCCGACGTCACGCTGGCGGCGGCCTCGAAGGCGCGGATCATTGCCTTCAACGTGCGTGGCGATGCGGCTGCGCGCATGGCGATCAAGGAACACGGCGTCGATGTGCGCTACTACAGCATCATATACGAGGCCATCGACGACATTCGCGCCGTGCTCACCGGCATGCTGGCGCCCGAGGTCAAGGAGCAGATCGTCGGTCTGGCGGAGGTGCGCAACGTGTTCCGTTCGAGCAAGTTCGGCACGGTGGCGGGCTGCATGGTCATAGACGGCTACGTGCGCCGCAATTTCCCGATCCGCGTGCTGCGCGACAACGTGGTGATCTTCGAGGGGGCACTCGAGTCGTTGAAGCGCTTCAAGGACGACGTCAACGAGGTGCGCGCCGGAACCGAGTGCGGCATCGGCGTGAAGAACTACAACGACGTGCGCGAGGGGGATCAGATCGAGTGTTACTCGCGGGTGGAGGTGGCGCGCACGCTGTAGCGTGCCGCCGCCGGATTGCAAGGACGCGGGAGCGAACATGGCGAAGGACAATCCGCGTGCGCGGCGCCTCGGTGAGCAGATCCAGCGCGAGCTGACCGAGCTCCTGCGGCGCGAGGTGAAGGACGAGCGCATCGGCAACGT